>Ga0105048_10001312_pt1 | contig 40337 bp, 38 predicted proteins | sample MAT05_FD_78382 | JGI IMG/M metagenome (GOLD analysis project Ga0105048, IMG submission 78382) | Freshwater microbial communities from Lake Fryxell liftoff mats and glacier meltwater in Antarctica - MAT-05 | ecosystem: Environmental > Aquatic > Freshwater > Ice > Liftoff microbial mat | place... | reverse complement strand
TGCTAAACCTTGAATATCTGAGGTGGCTTTATACTGCTTTCACAAGGGCCACGGAAAGGCTGTATCTTGTTAATTTCCCGGAAGATTTTTTCTAACCAAACCTGTCCGGTCTTATACCTGAAAGGTTTAAGGTCTTAAAGTTCCATATCTTTTTTAATCGCCTCAATCCTCTCATCAAGGATTTTCTCAACTTTTGAATACTCTTCACTACTTTTCAACTTCTCATTCAAGCTAAAGTAAAACTTAATTTTTGGCTCAGTACCTGATGGCCTTACTGTAATCTTTGTACCATCGGCAAGTAGAAATTGTAGAACATTTGATTTTGGCAGTGAGATGGCACTTGACGTATTTTTGATTTTGTCGTAGGATTTTTTCAACAGGTAATCGTGAATCACCAATACATCAGAGCCATTTATTTTTTTCGGGGGATTAGTCCTGTAGCCGTCCATCATCTTCTGAATTTCTTCAGCTCCTTCTTTACCTTTTCTTACAACATTAACCAGGGCTTCCTTGAAAAACCCATATTGCACGTAGATATCAATCAAAATATCGTACAAAGATTTCCCTTGATCCTTTGCCCATGCTGCAGCTTCAGCAATCAATGCGCAACTCATTACTGCATCTTTATCTCTCACAAAATCTCCAACTAAATATCCGTAGCTTTCTTCACCTCCCCCGATAAATTGAAGTTTACCTTCATAGGTTTTAAGAATGTCAGCAATGTATTTAAAGCCTGTAAGAACATCGAAATGCTTCACGTTATATGCATCGGCAATAACATTCAATAAATCAGTTGTAACAATAGTTTTGCATATGTATTCCTTTCCTTTAAGTTTTCCTTTGGCAGACCATTGATTGATGAGGTAGTAAATTAATAAGGTTGCAGTTTGATTACCATTCATAAGGATAATTTTGCCGGTAGAGTCTTTTATTGCTACACCTACCCGGTCGGCATCAGGGTCTGTTGCTAAAACAAGGTCTGCATCTACCTTATTGGCCTTTTCAATTGCCATAGCTAAGGCTGCAGATTCTTCAGGATTTGGAGATTTCACAGTCGGGAAATTCCCATCAGTTATATCCTGTTCCGGTACATTATAAATATTTGTGAACCCCATCTTTTTTAATACTAGAGGGACGAGTTTCACGCCGGTTCCATGAATAGGCGTATAAACTATTTTCAAATCTTTTTGCCGAGCAATAATTTCGGGATTAACAGATAGTGCCTTGATTTTATCAGTGTAGATTTCGTCTATTTCAAGTCCAAGAATTTCAGGTTTTTCGCCTCCCTTAAACTTAACGTCTGAGATGGATTTTATCTTTTCTACTTCAAGAATAATATTGGTATCATGTGGTTCAATAATCTGTCCACCATCATCCCAATAAGCTTTGTAACCATTGTATTCTTTTGGATTGTGGGATGCCGTTATCACAACCCCTGTTTGGCAGCCCAAATGACGAATAGCGAAACTCAGTTCTGGCGTAGGGCGCAGGCTATCAAACAGATAGGCTTTGAAGCCATTCGCTGAGAAGATTTCTGCCGTAGTTTCAGCAAATAGCCGGCTGTTGTTTCGGCAGTCATGAGCTATTGCAACCTTCAGATGTTTTACATGTGAAAACTCCTTTTTAATATAGTTACACAATCCCTGAGTTGCCATCCCAACGGTATAAATATTCATTCGGTTAGTACCCGGTCCCATAATTCCACGTAATCCTCCTGTTCCGAATTCAAGATCTTTATAAAAAGATTCTATCAGCTCTTTTTCATCGTTTTCGAGCATATTTGTAACGCTCTTGCGTGTTTCTGAATCAAATTCCGAACCAAGCCATTGCTGAGCCTTTGCTCTTACCGATTTTAACATTTCTGAGTTTTCCATATTAAATACTTTATTTAAATATTTAAGCATTTTCTAAGTGAATCCTTCCAGTGGGGGATCACAATTCCAAACGTATCCTTGATTTTTCGTTTGTTTAATACACTATACTGTGGTCGGGGTGCTGGAAGTGGATATTCACTTGTTTCTATTGGCTTCACCTTGGTTTTTAAACCCTGCATATTCACAATTTCGAGAGCGAAATCATACCAGCTTGCAACTCCTTCATTGGAGTAATGGTATATTCCAGGAGCAAAACGGGAACTATTTTCTTCAGAGATTTTTATAATCTTAAGGATACACTCAGCAAGGTCTCCCGCAAACGTAGGTGTTCCAATCTGATCAAAAACAATCTTTATTTCGTCCATTGAGCCCCCGATTCGCAGCACCGTCTTCATGAAGTTTTGGCCAAACTGCGAATACAACCAGGATGTTCTTATAATAATAGCATTTTCAGAATCTTCAAGGTACATCTCTCCTTTAAGCTTACTTAATCCGTAAACTGAATCAGGATCAGTGATATCATGCTCTTTATAGGGGATGTGATTCCTTCCATTAAATACATAATCGGTTGAAATATGGATTAAACGGATGCTAAATTGATTTGCAGCATTTAAGAGATTTTTCACTGCCTCAGCATTCAGGCTAAATGCCTTTTCTCTTTCTGTTTCTGCTTTATCAACGGCAGTATAGGCTGCACAATTAATAATATATGCGGGTTTTGTCTCCTTAACATAATGTTCCAGAGAAATCGGATCCAAAATATCTAGATTTTCAATATCCGTTAAATCTAAATTGAATTCGGGATAATTCGCAGCAATTTCAGACAGAGAAGATCCTAACTGACCTTTTGCTCCACAAACCAGAATTTTTGTCATAGTATAGTATCCGGTTTTTAAGGTTTCTAATCTTTAAAAATAAAGTTATAATCTGCGTTCTCAAAATCGGGTTGGTTTAAATCTTTTGCGGAAATAATCTCACTTCCAGCTTTAATTCTCCAATCTATATTCAGAGATTTATCTGTGCATTTAATACCTGCTTCAGACGCCTGATTATAAAGAACATCACATTTGTAAAGAACTACAGCTTTTTCACTTAAAACCGAAAAGCCATGAGCAAATCCTTTGGGTATAAATAACTGTAAATTGTTTTCAGCACTTAATTCTATTCCGAACCACTTTCCAAATCCAGGTGAACCTTTTCGCAGATCAAGAGCAACATCATAAATCTTTCCCTCTAAAACTCTTACAAGTTTTGTCTGTGCAAACGGATTTTTCTGGTAATGCAATCCTCTGATAACTCCATATTGTGATTTCGACTGGTTATCCTGAACGAATTCCATCTCTGCTCCCAGAGACGTCATCTTCTCTTTATTATAACTCTCGTAAAAATATCCACGGCTATCTTCAATAACCTTGGGCTCAAATACTATTAATCCGGGTATATCTGTAATTTTGGAATTCATCTTATAAAACTGATATAAATGTTATCATTATTGTTGCTTAATTATTCTGTAACTCCATTAGTCGTTAAAAGTCAAAATCTTCTCATTCGCAATGTTCACAAGGTATTCCCCATACTGACTCTTACCCAGTTCTTTGGCTAGTTTAAGGAGCTGTGGTTTATCAATAAATCCCCTTTTATAAGCAATTTCTTCAATACATGAAATTTTCAGACCCTGCCTCTTTTCGATGGTGTAAATATAATTGGAGGCTTGCAGAAGACTGTCCTGTGTTCCGGTATCGAGCCATGCCATTCCTCTTCCCATTAACTTAACATGCAAGCTTCCTTCCTCAAGATAAAGCTTGTTCAAATCTGTAATTTCAAGCTCTCCACGAGGTGAAGGTTTTAGAGATTTTGCCTTAGCAACCACTGTGTTATCATAAAAATACAAGCCAGTTACCGCGTAATTTGATTTTGGTTTTTCGGGCTTTTCTTCAAGACTAAGAACATTTCCCTTTTCATCAAACTCCGCTACTCCATATCTCTCAGGATCTGTAACATAATATCCAAAAACAACGGCTCCGGATTTAATTTTGGCCGTTTCCAGTAAGATATTTCCAAATCCATGTCCATAAAAGATATTATCCCCCAAAATAAGACAAGCAGGTGAGTTTCCCAGGAACTTTTCAGCAATTAGGAATGCTTGTGCAAGTCCATCAGGTGAAGGTTGTTCAGCATATTCAAGGCTTAAACCCAATTGTTTTCCATCGCCGAGAAGTTCTTTATATAAAGGTAGATCTTTTGGTGTGGAGATTATAAGGATTTCCTTGATTCCTGAAAGCATCAGAACTGAAAGTGGATAATAAATCATTGGCTTATCGTAAACAGGAATGATTTGCTTTGATATACTTTTTGTGATTGGATATAAACGAGTCCCTGAACCACCAGCGAGAATTATTCCTTTCATTTTATTATAATGTTTCTGGATTAATACTGAAGACTTTTCTGTATAAAAGAATGAAAAATGAATTAAAGCATAAATACTATTTCCAAATTAACAAAAAATAATCTATTATTTCAGATTCCTGAAATACTCAATTGTTTTAATAAGTCCTTCCTCAAGATTAACTTCTGGCTTCCAACCTCCAAGAACTTCCTTCGCTATGTCAATAACAGGTTTTCTTTGAATTGGGTCATCTTTTGGTAAAGGCAGATTAATTATTTTAGAAGAGGAGTCAGTCATCTTAATAATCATCTTAGCTAACTGAAGTATTGTGAATTCAGCGGGATTTCCAATATTAACGGGACCAATAATACTGTCGGGTGTCTGCATCATTCGGGTTATTCCTTCTACCAGATCATCTACATATTGAAAACTGCGGGTTTGACTTCCATCCCCGTAAATAGTAATGTCTTGGTTATGAAGTGCCTGAACGATGAAGTTAGAAACAACCCGTCCATCATTAGGGTGCATGCGAGGTCCGTAGGTATTGAAAATCCTTACAATTTTAATTCTTACTCTATTTTGATTATGATAATCCATGAAGAGAGTTTCAGCACATCGCTTACCTTCATCGTAACAGGAGCGGGGGCCAATTGGATTAACATTTCCCCAGTATTCTTCGGGTTGGGGATGTATTTTTGGATCTCCGTAAACTTCACTGGTTGAAGCTTGCAGAATTTTTGCTTTAACCCTTTTTGCAAGACCAAGCATATTAATTGCCCCCATCACCGAGGTTTTTATTGTCTTTATCGGGTTGTACTGATAATGAATTGGTGAAGCAGGACAAGCCAGATTATAAATTTCATCAACCTCAGCATAATAGGGCATGGTCACATCTGAACGAACCAGCTCGAAATATGGATGGGGGAGAAGGTGTACAATATTTTTTCTGCTCCCAGTAAAATAATTATCCAGACAAATAACTTCGTTTCCTTCATTAAGTAATCTTTCACACAGATGAGATCCGATGAAACCCGCACCACCTGTGACTAGTATTCTTTTCATACATTATCAGAATTAACAGTTTTTCTTCCTATACTATAATATATGTATCCATTTTCTTTCATTTCCGCCGGATCATAAATATTTCTTCCGTCGAAAATGACTTTATTCTTTAAAAGTTTTTTCATAACCATATAGTTAGGAACCCTGAATTCAGGCCATTCTGTAACAATTGCAAGCGCGTCTGCATCAATTAATGTTTCATACATATCCTTTGAATAGGTAATGGTGTTGCCAAGCTTATGTTTTGCTTCTTCCATCGCTACAGGGTCATACGCTTTTACTTTTGCACCTGCGCCTAGAAGTTGTTCAATAATTACAAGGGATGGTGCTTCACGCATATCATCAGTCTGGGGTTTAAAACTTAGTCCCCATAAAGCAATAGTTTTTCCACTTAGATTTTTACCGAAATGTTTAAAAATCTTTGTACTCAATACATGTTTCTGTCTTTCGTTAACATTTTCTACTGCCTGTAATATTTCGAGGGAGTATTTATTCTCGTTCGAAGTACGAATAAGTGCTTTCACATCTTTTGGAAAGCAACTGCCACCATAACCGACGCCAGGATAAATGAATTTTGTGCCAATCCGGCTATCACTTCCAATTCCTTTCCTTACCATATTTACATCTGCACCAACTATTTCACAAAGATTGGCAATGTCGTTCATAAAACTGATCTTTGTGGCAAGCATAGCATTTGCGGTGTATTTGGTCATTTCAGCTGAAGGAATATCCATAAACAGAAGCGGATGACCATTTAACAGAAATGCTTTATAAAGCTTTTCTATTATTTTCTGTGCTTTTTCGGTTTCTATTCCAACAACAATCCTGTCGGGCTTTAAAAAATCACTTATTGCAGCACCTTCTTTTAGAAATTCAGGATTCGAAGCTACATCAAATTCGAGTTTGGAGTTTCTTTTAGTGAGTTCATTCTGAATAGCGGCCTTAACTTTATTTGCAGTACCAATTGGAACAGTACTTTTATTTATAACAACCAGATAATCTTGCATATACTTCCCAATATCACCGGCAACCTTTAAAACGTATTGAAGGTCTGCGCTGCCATCCTCATCAGGAGGAGTCCCAACCGCTATGAAAACAGCATCACATTCTTTAACGCTTTCCTGAATATCAGTGCTGAAAAACAAGCGATTTTTGGCAACATTATTTTCAATCATGGTTTCAAGACCCGGTTCAAATATTGGGACGACGCCTTGCTTCAGCTTATTGATTTTTTCGATATCAATATCAACACAGGTAACGCTAATACCCGTTTCAGCGAAACAAGTTCCAGAAACTAAACCAACATAGCCGGTTCCAATTACTGCAATTTTCATTTTTGAGACTTTAGTTTTTTCGAATCCAAATTTAGCTTTTTTAAGTATTCAAGATGACCCGAATGATAGGTTTTAGATTTTTTTTCAATTGGGTGGAGTCAATAATTTTCAGAATATCAATGAATTCTTAAGATTAAATTGATCTAATATCCATATATACAATACTTTGCGCATTAAATATATTTATGATGTTTCACCCGATAAAAACATTATCAATAAAATTGCAAATAATGGATTTGTGCAATTTGGCGCAATAATTTAGGAACGAAAATTCACAATCCCTTTATTTCACCCACCACCCAATTTCAACCAAAAATTAGGGTGTCACAGATGAGAATTTGTTCAATACAATCCTTCCATTACTTAATTTACTAATAATTATGTTGCGGAAACACCTGAATTTTAATTTATTATTTATGTTTTTTGCTGATTTAAAAAAGAAAAACTTACCTTTGCCGCTCGAAAAATCAACATAAAGTCTAACTTATTAATTAAAATTTTATTATCTAAATGACAGAAAAAGAAAAAGATGCTACTCTGGAGAATGTAGAAAATACAGAGAGTGTTAACAATGAAGTTGAACAAACTGAAGTTAATGAAGTTGAAGAAACTGAAGTTAATGAAGTTGAGTTCAAAGCTGAGCCCGTTGAAGAAAAAATTGAAGTAAGCGAGGTTCCAGCTGAACCGGTTGCAGAAGTTGCTCCAGAAGTTGTAGAAGAAGAAACCAAACCTGCCACCAAAGACAAAACTGCTGCTAAAAAAGAAAGCACTCCCAGTGCTAAATCAAGTGGTAACGTAGGGTTTGACGATTTTGATTGGGCTGTTATTAATAACAAGCACGACGATTACAAACCTGAAGACAGAAAGAAATTTTCTGATCTTTACGACGAAACTCTTTCAACTGTAGCTGAAAATGAATGTATTGACGGTACAGTTATCTCAATGAACAAAAGGGAAGTTGTTATTAACATCGGTTACAAATCTGAAGGTGTTGTAAGTTTGAACGAATTCCGTTACAACCCCGAACTGAAACCAGGTGATGTTGTTGAGATATATGTTGAAAGCAAAGAAGATAGAAAAGGCCAGCTTTTATTATCACACAAAAAAGCTAGGGCAATGCGTTCATGGGATCGGGTTAACTCCGCCTTGGAACAGGATGAAATTATCAAAGGTTATATCAAATGCAGAACTAAAGGCGGTATGATCGTGGATGTATTCGGAATCGAAGCATTCCTCCCCGGTTCACAGATTGATGTTAAACCTATCCGCGATTATGATGCATTTGTTGGAAAAACTATGGAATTTAAAGTGGTTAAAATTAACCATGAGTTTAAAAACGTAGTTGTTTCTCACAAAGCTCTTATCGAAGCTGAACTTGAACAGCAGAAAAAAGAAATCATCGCAAAACTTGAAAAAGGTCAGGTTCTTGAAGGTACTGTTAAAAACATCACTTCCTACGGTGTATTTATCGACCTCGGTGGCGTAGATGGTCTTATTCATATTACCGATCTTTCATGGGGTCGTGTTAATCACCCTGAGGAAATCGTTCAACTTGATCAGAAACTCAATGTTGTTATCCTCGATTTTGATGATGACAAAAAGAGAATCGCTCTTGGTCTGAAACAACTTACTTCTCACCCATGGGATTCACTAAGTGAAACTCTCAAAATCGGTGATCATGTTAAAGGTAAAGTAGTGGTTATGGCCGACTACGGTGCTTTTGTTGAAATCACTACCGGTGTTGAAGGTCTTATCCACGTTTCTGAAATGTCTTGGTCACAGCACCTTAGATCAGCTCAGGAATTTATGAAAGTTGGAGATGAAGTTGAAGCTGTTGTTTTAACTCTCGATCGTGAAGAAAGAAAAATGTCACTTGGTATCAAACAACTGAAAACTGATCCATGGGATAAAATTGCTGAGAAATATGCTGTTGGAAGTAAACATACTGCTAAGGTTCGCAATTTCACCAACTTCGGTGTTTTTGTTGAAATCGAAGAAGGTGTTGATGGTCTGATTCATATCTCTGATCTTTCATGGACACGCAAAATCAAACATCCGGCTGAATTTACTTCAATCGGTGCTGATGTTGAAGTAGTTGTTCTTGAAATCGATAAAGACAACAGAAGACTTAGCTTAGGTCACAAACAACTCGAAGAAAATCCATGGGATGTATTCGAAACGCTCTTTGAAGTAGATACAGTTCATGAAGGAACAATTGTAGAAATGACCGATAAAGGCGCAATCGTTGCACTTTCTTATGGTGTAGAGGGATTTGTTTCCCAGAAACATCTTACTAAAGAAAACGGTCAACTCGCTAAAGTTGATGAGAAACTTTCATTCAAAGTGATGGAATTTTCAAAAGGATCTAAGAAAATAGTCCTTTCTCATACCCGAGTTTTCGAGGATGAAAAGAAAAATGTTGAGGAAGTTAAAGAAAAAACTCAGCAGGCTACGACCAAGAAAGTTCAACGGAATCTCACGACTACCATGGAAAAGACAACACTCGGAGATATTTCTGAACTGGCAGCTTTGAAAGATAAGATGGAAAAGAGTCAAAAAAAGAAGAAAGCTGATACAAAAGATGAAGAAAATGCATAAATTAGCTTTGTTAAATTAATACCATCTAAAATGGAATTCCAAATTGAAAAATTTGAAAACCATACTTTAATCAAAGTATTGGAAGAAAAACTGGATACGCACATCGCTCCGACATTAAAATCAGAACTGGTGCTTGTTTCCGGCAATGGCGAAAAGAATATTATACTTGACCTGAGTAATTGCCGTTACTGTGATTCTTCTGGTCTGAGCGCAATACTTGTCGCTAACCGCCTATGCAAAAACTCAAATGGCACGTTTGTACTGACCGGGTTAAATGATGCTGTCGAAAGACTCATCACTATCTCTCAGTTGGATACAGTGCTTAACATTAGCGGGACAATTGATGAAGCCCAGAAAATGATTAAAAACGCCGGTTAGAAAAGTTAATTGTGAATTTTTCTTTAACTATACTGGGCAGTAGTTCCGCAATGCCCACGACTAAACGTTTCCCAGCCGCTCATTTACTCAATGTAAATGAGCGGTTTTTTTTAATAGATTGTGGTGAGGGTACTCAGATTCAATTGAGACGTTTTAAACTTGGCTTTGCGAAAATCAATAGGGTGTTTATTAGCCATATTCATGGTGATCATGTATTTGGACTTTTTGGTCTGTTCTCAAGTTTTCAGCTTTTAGGCCGGAAGAACGAACTGCATATCCATGGCCCTGGAGAAATCAGAGAACTCGTAAAGTTTTATGAAAAGTACTTTGGCACCGAACAATCGTACCGTATCACAGTGCATCCCCTTGGATATACCCGAAAAATGCTAATCTTTGAAGATGAGCGGCTTGAGGTTTTCAGTTTTCCTTTACAACACAGAGTACCCACATGTGGTTTCCTTTTCACTGAAAAGTATGGTGAGTTAAATCTGAAAAAACAGGCTATTGATAAGTACAAACCTGGAATTGAGAATATTCACCTCATAAAAAAAGGCGGCGACCTGGTTTTAAACGATGGCACTGTCATTCCAAATTCTTCTCTTACACTCCCTAGTTGGAAAAGAAGATCCTATGCCTATTGTTCAGATTCAATCTACGAACCAGAACTATCAGAAATACTTCAGAAAGTTGATTTACTCTATCATGAAGCTACGTTTGCACATGGTGATGAAGAACTAGCGAAAAAAACAATGCATTCCACCACTTCCCAGGCAGCACAAATAGCCTTAGCTTCAGGAGCAGGGAAATTACTCATGGGTCATTTTTCAGCACGATATAAAACACATGAAAATCTTGAGACCGAAGCTAGATCTGTATTCCCTGAATCCTATGCAGTAAATGACGGTGATGTTTTTGAAGTGAAAAGGGTAAGAAATGAAATTACTTCCTGAGATGTTTTTTAAAGGCTTGTACAGGAATAAATATTAAATTTGCAAAAATTAAAAAAACTGGTTGTGAAAGAAAAAATTATTATCCTCGATTTCGGTTCTCAATATACTCAGCTCATTGCCAGAAGAGTTCGTGAGCTAAATGTTTACTGTGAAATATATCCTTTTAACCATTTTCCAGAACCTGATGAAACCGTTAAAGGATTGATTCTTTCAGGAAGCCCATTTTCTGTAAGAGATAAAAATGCACCAATCCCCGATATTGCAGCCTTAAAAGGTAAAGTACCTGTACTTGGGATTTGCTATGGCGCTCAATATTTGGCTCATTTTTTCGGGGGAGAGGTAATGCCTTCCAATTCAAGAGAATATGGTCGTGCATTACTGTCTTTTGTTGATTCTGCAAATCCCCTTCTTAAAAATATAAGTATTGAATCTCAGGTTTGGATGTCTCACGGCGATACTATTGTTACTCTACCTGAAAACTACAAAATCATTGCCAGCACTGGGGATATCAAGGTTGGAGCATTCTCTGTTCAAAATGAAAAAACCTATGGGCTGCAGTTTCACCCTGAAGTATATCATACTTCAGAAGGTTCGCAGATTCTAAAGAATTTTGTTTGTGATATTTGTAATTGTAAACAGGATTGGACTCCATTGTCCTTTATTGAATCAACCGTTTCGCAATTAAAAAATAGTCTGGGTAATGACAAAGTAGTATTAGGCCTTTCCGGAGGTGTTGATTCTACTGTAGCTGCAACGCTTTTGCATAATGCAATTGGCGATAATCTCACATGTATTTTTGTAGATAATGGATTGCTTCGTAAGCACGAGTTTCAGTCTGTACTTGATTCTTATCTGGGTATGGGTCTTCATGTTATTGGTGTAGATGCATCACAAAAGTTTATGGATGACTTGAGAGGGGTAACTGAACCAGAAAAGAAAAGAAAGATCATCGGACGGAATTTTATTGAGGTTTTTGATGTGGAAGCGCATAAAATAAAGGATGTAAAATGGCTGGGACAAGGAACCATTTATCCAGATGTTATTGAATCAGTTTCTGTAAATGGTCCTTCAGCAACAATTAAGTCGCATCATAATGTAGGTGGCTTACCGGAAAAAATGCACCTTAAGGTTGTAGAACCACTGAGATTGTTGTTTAAAGATGAAGTCAGAAGGGTAGGTACTGCGCTAGGATTATCTCCTGATCTGCTTAACAGGCACCCATTTCCCGGTCCTGGACTTGGAATACGTATTCTTGGTGAAGTAACTCCTGAAAAAGTCAGAATTTTACAGGATGCTGATGATATTTTTATCAGGGGATTGAAGGATTTCGGACTTTACAATCAGGTATGGCAGGCAGCGGCAATCCTATTGCCAGTGCAGTCAGTTGGTGTTATGGGAGATGAAAGAACCTATGAAAATGTCCTTGCGCTTAGAGCTGTAGGATCAACTGATGGTATGACAGCCGACTGGTCGCATTTGCCTTACGAATTTCTTGCGAAAGTTTCAAATGACATAATTAATAAAGTCAAAGGTATTAACAGAGTAGTTTATGATATAAGTTCCAAACCTCCTGCAACAATTGAGTGGGAATAAGTTAATTCTCTTTAAAACAGATTGTTAATTTTGGTTTATTAAATAACAGGTATTTAAGTGTTTTATCTTCGTACTTAACAAATTTGAATATTATGAAGTCAGGAAAAATATTTATAAGCGCCTTGCTGTTTTTTATTTGCATTCTTCCTCTGGAAGCCCAGTTTTCTCAGCAGTCGCTTAAGTTCGGAGAGGTTTTCGAAAAGATTTCGAACTATTACGTTGATACCCTTAACGAGGATAAGTTCATTGAAGAAGTTATTATTCAAACCTTGCACGATCTTGATCCTCATTCATCTTATCTCAGTAAGGAAGAAGTAAACGCTATGCAGGAACCTCTGGATGGCAACTTCGATGGAATTGGTGTGAGTTTTAATATTTTAAATGACACTATTTTTATTATCAACACTATTTCAGGTGGACCTTCTGAAAAAGTTGGAATCCGCGGTGGCGATAGGATAATTAAAATTGATGGGCTAAATGCTGCCGGAGTTGGAATAAAAAATACCGATGTTCAGAAAAAGCTTAAGGGAAAGAAAGGAACGAAGGTTGATGTTGCAATTAAACGGAAAAATGTTGCTGGTCTTCTCGATTTTACTATCACTCGGGATGAAATCCCTATTTATAGTATTGATGCATCTTATATGGTTGATAGTAAAACCGGATATATTAAATTATCTAGGTTCTCAATGACTTCTGTTACAGAATTCTACACAGCAATTGACAAGCTTAAGAAAAGTGGACTTGAAAACCTTATCCTCGATTTAAGCGGGAATGGAGGCGGTTATCTTCGAATAGCTGTTGAACTTGCCGATCAGTTTATTAATGGGAATAACCTTCTGGTCTATACTGAAGGAGTAAAAAACCCACGTCATAATTATTATTCTACTGATCGCGGTGAATTTGAAAAGGGAAAACTTATTATTATGATTGATGAAAGTTCTGCATCTGCAAGCGAGATTGTTGCAGGAGCATTGCAAGATCTGGATCGGGCAGTTGTTGTAGGTCGTCGTTCATTTGGAAAGGGGCTTGTTCAGCAACCTTTTTCTCTTATGGATGGATCCCTGATCAGACTGACTGTTGCTAAGTATTACACACCTTCAGGCAGACTCATTCAGAAATCTTATGAAAAAGGCTATGATGAATATGCAAAAGAAGTGACTGACCGATTTATGTTTCCTGAAATGAATGATAGTGCATCACTAACTTTCCCTGACTCACTTAAATATCATACGGTTTTTAAAAACCGCATAGTATATGGTGGAGGTGGAATTAATCCTGATTACTTTGTTCCCTTTGACACTTCTTTTTTCTCTACCTACTACAGGGAACTTATAAGTAAAGGTGTCCTTAATCAATTTATATTAAAATACGGTGATCAAAACAGAGCTGAATTAAAAGCAAAATTTAAAAAATTTGAGGATTATAAGAACTCGTTTAAAGTCAGTTCTCAAATGATTGATGAATTGGTTCAATATGCTGAAAAAGAAGGCGTTAAATTCAAAGAAGGCGATTACAAAAAAAGTGAGGTAATGATTCGCCTCCTTTTTAAAGCATATCTGGCAAGAGATCTATGGGATACATCAGAATTCTTTCAGATTTATAACGAGGCTGATCCTATCTTTATGCGGGCATTGAAGGTCATGTCAGAATCATCCCTATATGAAAAGAAATTAGAGGCATATATTGGAGAATAACTGGATAAAAAAATCATGATTGATTTCCTTGTTTCTGACCTTTTTATTGAGATTCTGGGTGCAGTTACTGGAATTATTTATCTTGTTTTTTCTATAAAACAAAATATTTGGCTCTGGCCGTGGGGTATAATTACCTCACTTATCTATGTTTATGTTTTTTTTCAGTCAAAGTTTTACGCCGATATGAGTCTGCAATTTTATTATTTAGGCATTAGTATATATGGATGGTATTTTTGGCAAACTGGTGAAAAGCCAAATCGAAGCGACAAATTGCCAGTAATCAGGTTGAGAAGGATTGAATGGCTTATTTATATTACTGTTACTGCAATAATTACTCTAATCGTAGGATTTATACTTACTAAATATACCGATTCCCCGTTGCCCTTTTGGGATGCATTTACAGCTGGAGGTAGTGTAGTAGCAACTTGGATGTTGGCAAGAAAGTATCTAGAACACTGGATTTTTTGGGTAATTATTGATTTAGTTTCGCTTGGAACCTTTGTGTATAAAGACCTTTACCCAACAGTTGTACTTTTCTGTGTTTATACAGGAATGGCTGTTGTTGGTTATTATCAGTGGAGAAAAGAATGGCTAAAAAATTCTGAGATTTGAAAACAATTGTGGTAACTGGTCCTGAATCAACCGGCAAAACTGTGATTTCATCATTCCTTGCCGAAAACTTAGGATGGCCTTGGATCCCTGAATTTGCAAGAGATTATGTGTCAGGTCTTGATAGACCTTATAATTATTCCGACCTTGTGCTCATTGCTGAAAATCAGATAGCACAAAGAGTAGAAGCAGAGAAGAATAGTGTAAGTTTTTTGATCCTAGACACCTGGCTAATTATAACAAAAGTATGGTTTTTGGAGGTTTTTAATACATGTCCTGATTGGCTGGATTCAGAAATATCAAAGTATAAAATTGATCTTTTTTTAATCTGTAAACCAGATATACCATGGGTCCCGGATCCATTAAGAGAGAATGGCGGTGAAAAACGAGATTATCTGATGCTCCGGTATATTGAAGAAATTAAGAAAACAGGAAGTGAATATACCATGATAAGTGGAATTGGAGACATACGCAATAATAATGCTTTACTTTTGGTGCAAAAGCATTTCAATTTAAAATAATGAAAGAAAATGAATTTATAGCTACAACCATGTTTGGTCTTGAGGAGATTCTTGCCTCAGAACTTCGTGAACTTGGAGCTCAGAATGTAAGATTACTCCACAGGGCAGTAAGTTTTAGCGGGAGTCAGGCAATTTTATATAAGGTTAATATTGGCTCCAGAACAGCCATGCGGGTTTTGAAGAATTTGAAAAGTTTCCGAGTTACTGATGAAGAGTCCCTGTATGATGCAATTTTTGCTATGAAGTGGGAGGATCATTTCTCTGTCAAAGAATCTTTTATGGTTAATTCTTCAGTAAGCTCTCCCCAGTTCCGCCATAGTCTCTTCGTTTCACAAAAAACAAAGGATGCAATCGCTGATCGCTTTCGGAAGCTTACAAACCTCAGACCCTCTGTTAATACAAACGATCCTGATATAACTATTAATATTCACATCTCTAACGACAGGGCTGATGTGTCGCTGGATAGTTCAGGTGAGCCCCTTTTTAAAAGAGGATACCGCACTGCTCAATACGCTGCTCCACTCAACGAAGTACTTGCTGCCGCGATGATTATGATGACAGGCTGGGATGGAAGTACAAATTTTATTGACCCAATGTGCGGGTCAGGTACTCTTTCAATTGAAGCTGCACTAATTGGTAAGAAAATTCCGCCTGGGATTTTTCGTGAAAAATTCGGTTTTATGAACTGGAAAGATTACGATGAAATTCTTTTTAAACGACTAATGGAAACAATGCTTAATCCTGTTGAGATGAAAGCTGGAATTTTCGCTTCAGATATTTCTGCAGATGCTATTGACTTAACTCAAAATAATGTTAAAAAAGCTCTTCTGGAAGAATTTATTCAGGTGCAAAAGGTTGACTTCAAAGATCTTATACCACCATCTGAAGGAGGGCTGGTTATGATGAACCCTCCATATGGAGAGCGATTGAAAGAGACTGAAATCAATCAGTTTTATAAAGGGATTGGAGATACCCTGAAGAAAAATTTCACGGGCTGCGATGCATGGGTACTAAGTGGTAATCCCGAGGCATTGAAATTTTTTGGATTAAGACCTGAAAAGAAAATTGAGCTGATAAATGGCAGCATAAAATGTAAATTTCAGAAATTCAGCATTTATTCAGGTTCAAAAAAGCATAAAAGTGAAACTCCTTTGTCAGAGAATTAAGATATTTAGTAGTACTAAATGCCGATTTATTCTATGAAAATAAGGGATTTACCAAAAATAAAATTGTAATTTTAAATATATTTTAAATAAAGTATTATTTGTTGTAGTTTTAGGTCATAGAATTAAATTTTGATTGATTAAGAAATATTTTTTTTTTAGGTCTGATTCTATTAGTCCTGTTTGTTAAAATAGAATTTTTTATATATTTGTTGAGCAATAACAATTTAAGTTTTTGCTGAATTATAATAGAAAAAAAAGCCTCAATGAGCTTTGATATAAACGATTATTACTTTAAACTAAATAGCGGAGATGTACTTCTGGCCTACAAGGGCAGCATTACTAGTGATCTGATTAGTAATGTATTAGAAGTTGTTGAAGCTAAACTTGACGATCTTAGCGAGCAAGCTAAAGTCAGAAAGAAAGTTTACAATGTTTTGGTTGAGAGTTTGCAGAACCTCTTTCACCATAATGATGAATTACCGGACAAACTGCATGATTCTTTCGATCCGAAATTCGGAGTTCTAGTTGTTTCCAGAGTTGAAAACAATATTTACAGGATTTCAACGGGGAATTTTATCAATTCGAGCAAAATAAAATTTCTTAAAGATAAGATTGACAAGATCAATTCTTTGTCAGAAGAAGAATTAAAGGATATGTATAAATTTATCCTGAATCATCAGAAATTATCGGCAAAGGGAGGCGGCGGTCTTGGTTTAGTTGATATAGCTCGCAAAACTGGAAATAAATTGGAATATAGTTTCGATAATTACAATAACGAATATTACTTCTTTAATATGGAAGTAATCGTATCATAATAGAAATCAATAATTTAAAGTAAAGTATATGGAAGCAATTACATTTGAAGGAACAGCAAAAACCCCTACAGTAAAGTTTGACTCGGCAAATGGTGTGTTTGAAATTAAAGGGAGGTCTATTCCTGAAAACTCAATAGAATTCTATAAACCACTGGTTGATTGGCTTGATGAATATGCAAAAGGACCTCGTGATCTTACTCAGGTTAATGTTCAATTAGAATATTTCAATACAAGTTCGTCAAAATGTATTCTTGATGTATTCAAGAAATTAGAAACTATTCATAAAGGTAAAAATGAAGTTATCATCAACTGGTATTATGAAGAAGATGATGAGGATATGTTGGAAGCTGGTGAAGATTATGAATCAATCATCAGAGTACCTTTTAAAATGATTGAAATTGTTGAGTGATTTTATTCGAAGATATTATTAAAGAAAAGAGCGCTTATTACAGGCGCTCTTTTTTGTTTTAACCGAATTGGATGATGTGGTAAAATATAGTTTGTGATTTTTTCAAAAAAAGTCATTAATACATGCTGATTTTTAGTTTTTTGCGACATTAAACATGAGGGGTTTAAACCCCGAATGTCTGTGGATATTTATTTCGCAGGCATAATAACCCAATAAAAAACTATAAGAAAACATTAAAAATGAATCATTTAACAAAAAGGCTACTTACCTTTTTTTCCAAATTCAAGATTCTCAAAGAAATCCAGAAGCTTTTTCAATAGGCGGTAATACAATGCAACATACGCCATAATAATACTCACCCATATAACCATTAGATTTACCCAGAAAGTTTTATAGTAATTTCCAAGGATCATTTTGCGAGGTGCATAGAAGTGAGATTTTATAAAAGGTTTTACAGGATCCAGATAGATAGGATCTACCTTTTGGATAAGTTTTCCTTTGTACTCAACAATCCGTTCGTACTCATTCTTATTGGTGACGAATTCATCTAGACTCTCATTATAATATTTTCGTTTCAGGGCACCTGTTTCATCCTGATTCTCCTTCATCTTTATTTCATTCTTCTTATTATAAAGAAATTTAAAGAGTTCAGAATAGAATTTCCTTACAGTTGCCAAATATTTAGTAGTTTCGTTAAGAACTTCCTTATCAATTTTTTCCATAGTCAGTCTCTCCGGATTAGGAAAAACTACTTCTGAAGTTCCCTTGAACTCTTTCTTCAACACCTTACGATAAGCCATTTCCTTGATAATCTCATTCCTTACCAGATCAAGGTTATAGCCTATCTTTTCTGCTTTCATTGGATTTCCGAGATTGTTTTCCACGAAGGCGATCTTATTATTCAAATCATTTATCAGAAACGATTCTTTAAAACTGGCATTACTGCTTAACTTATCAATTTCGTAGTATTTCTTCTGATAATCATTTTCCATGAACTGGTATGTTGCCAGAGCTTCATAAGCCCACCGTGCCGTAATGATCTCACCATAAATGGGAATAGATTCTGGACTGGATATCTTTGGATTCAGCTTTTCAAACTTTACAATAATCCCGCTTAAAATAATCTGAGGAATTACAAGAAAAGGAATAAGAATATAAATTGTAACAACTGTTTTGAAACTATCGGAAATAACCAAACCCAAAATATTCGAACTTGCCCAGGCGCTGAAAAGTACAAGCCAGTATTCGAAATACATCCCTCTGATTTCCATTATAGTGTTTCCGATTAGTACAAATGTTGCAGCCTGAATAGCTGAAAGAGAAAATTGTACAAAAACCTTCGACATAAGATATCCCGACCAGCTAAGATTAAGGAAGGCTTCCCTTTTTAATATCTTCCTATCTTTTATAATTTCTTCAGCACTAACAGTTAATCCCATGAAAATCGCAACAATGACCGACATAAAAAGGTAAACAGGTAAGTTACTGTTACCAGAGAGCGTATAGCCGTATTCATTGGCTACGTCAACACTAAAATATTTTATTATATATGCCAGAAGTGATGCCAGAATAGGTGCTTCAAGGAAGTTTATTGCCAAATACTGGGTATCACTTAGTTTTTTAAGCACATCCCGTGAAACAAAAACCCAGAATTGTTTAAGTTTACCAGGAACCTTGAAAGATATTTCAGGGAGTTCGTCTTTTCCCGCATGTATTTCAGCATCGGTAGGCTTATTTTGTCCATAGAATTCACTCCATTCCGTTGGACTTATTTTTCGCGTTTCGGTAAGTTTTCCATACTCATCCAGTACAGAGGATTCAACAATATTGAAAACCTGTTCCGGATTTACATTCCCGCAGGTGTGACACTCGCTCTCATTCCAGTTTGCGTGATGAACTCTGGATTTAAAGTAAACTATTGAGTCAACTGGATTTCCATTATATATAAGGTAACCTCCTGTATCAAGTATCAGAAGTTTATCGAACATTTTAAAGATATCTGACGAAGGTTGATGGATTACAACAAACACTAGTTTACCCTTAAGCGAAAGCTCCTTTAAAAGGTCGAGGATATTCTCACTATCTCGGCTAGATAATCCTGAAGTAGGCTCATCCAGAAAAAGGACGGCTGGTTCTCGTATTAGTTCAAGTGCAATATTTAGACGTTTTCGTTGTCCACCACTGATTTTTTTATTCAATGGGGAACCAACCTGCACATCTTTAATTTCAAAAAGGCCAAGATTCTTTAATACTTTATCAACTGTGCTTTCCAGTTGTTCTTCAGTGTAATTATCAAAACAAAGTTTTGCATTATAATAGAGATTCTGAAATACAGACAATTCTTCAATTAGCAGGTCGTCCTGGGATACGTGTCCTATAATACCTTCAATCTGATCCTTTTGTGTATGGATGCTAACATCATTAATTTTAACTGAGCCTCCAGTTGGCGGTGTTGACCCATTCAGAACATTCAGGAGAGTAGATTTTCCTGCACCGCTGGCACCCATAATACCAACCAGACTACCTGAATACTCAGTAAAACTAATGTCATGCAAACCAAGTTTTCCATTTTTGAACTTATATTCAACATTTCGAACTGCAAATACTATTTTGGATTTGATTTTATCCTCGGCATACCGGTTTACTACATCACTGTAATAAATGGGTTTGATCTGCTGATTTCTGATGGATGAGCCGTAATTAAAGGGATACACCTTATCTCTTTCAACCATCTGACCATTCATGTAAATCTCATTATGCCCTATATAACGGATAAAATAGAGATTTGCCATTTGAATATTCAGAACACGAATTTGTCCTTGAAGTGCATCAACCTTTACATGTTTTATTTTTAATTTTTCATATTCGGCATCTTCCTTGCCGTCAATAATCATAATTTCATCATCATCAGGAAGTTGTTCGAACGAAAAATGAATAAATGCCTGCATTCTTCTATATTCCTCAACGGGAATAAAGAAACTTTCTGCAACAGTATTCAGGAATTCCATTTCCTGATCTGTAATTACTGCATTATCCGATTTAACAAATTCCAGTAGTTGAATGAGTACGATTATTTTCTGTGCTTGCGCCAGCTCTTCATTTATTTCAGAGCATATTTTTAAAACCTTAACCGAGCTTGCAGAAATTCGTCTTCGTCTATGATCAGATTCTTTTTGCTTTTCCTGATTTACGCTATAAAACTCATCGAACACCTTCAGATATTCGGCAACCAACTCCTGGTTTAATTGCCTTTTCAGGAACGATTCTACAACGGTCCTTCTGTCTTCTGTGTTACTCTCAGGCCTTGCAATAATTGCGAAGAGCTGCATGAGTGCTTTTAAAATCTGTTCACTCATAATTATTTTTCTTTTAAGATAAAATTTAACGAAAACACATAGTTTCTGAAATGAGTGAATCCATTTTAGGAAGTGATAAACCCGAATAATAAGTATTAAGGAATCCTATATTTCATTGGGTATTTCACATTCTAATATGCAACAAACCGTTAACCAGAAAATATAACATCCGAATATAAGAATAATTCAGATATCCGACGAAATATTTACACAAGGAAATATAACTTTAACTTGAAAAGCGATTTTAGTTAGTCCAGAGATAAAAAATCAAAAAAACCAAAGGAATAATAATTCCAACACCTGCAAGAATAGCTCCTCTCTGTCTGATTCCATTTTTTCCCTTTAAAATCAACAATCCGGTAATTGCAATAAGGATCATTGAGCCAGCAAAGAAATCTGAAAACCACGTCCACAATTGTTTGGGTTTGTTGTAATGTAGAAAATTAAATTCTCTGAAAACAGGACGGTTCCTCACTTTAACTATATTCCCTTCTCCATTATTCAGGTTAAGTGTAACATGTCCTCCATTTAGGTAGATCATAACTTCCTGATCGGAAGGGAAATAAAACTGTTTAAAATCGGGCTCTTCCAGATCGCTCAGCAACTGCAAAACATATTGTTTGGTTACTTTCTCCTTATTTATTGGAGCATCCATTGTAAATGCCTGAGATCTTCTTATAACACTTGCATCTCCGCCACTATTTCTGTGATTGAGAACAATTCCTGAAACCCCATAAATTATTGTCATACCAAAAAAGAAATAACCAAAGTCCCTATGCAGAACCCGGTTAATTTTGCTCCATTTCATCCTGAAATCAGTGTTAATTGTGGGTGCGAAAGCGCTGAATTTTACAAAAGCGTTGGTTTATTCTTTTACAACATAATTCTCAGCAACAATTACATAGAAGTTATCTTTATGGTATAGCTGTTCCTGACCAGTTGAATCATTTTCATGCCCACCTTCCAATTTAGTTGTATCAGGTTCAGCAGCTTCGAGTTCAAACTCAGTTACTATGCCTGAAACTTCAATGTTACTTCCTTCAAGTGAAACAGGAAATTCGGCGATTCCGGTTCCTGTATTTACTCTTAAGAATTTTTCAGGATCCGTACCAAGTAAAAATAATTTTTGTCCACCATGTTTGCAGATATGCGCCACCATCCCTGTTACAACTACTTCACGGTTTACATAAATAACCTGATTTGACAAAAATTCATCAACACTCAGAATTGCAACACTATCCTGAGATATAGTATCGCTTGTTTGTTGGGTTTGGCCTGAATTTTTGCACGCTACAAGTGTACTGATAGTAATTAGGATAAAAAAAACTTTTTTCATGGGTTTATTAATTATGGTTAACTTTATTTTTATTATGAATTCATTTTCATGGGACACAAATTTAGAAAAACATTATCATGAAAATGACATAGTGACATAAAAATCCTGATAATTCAAGTTTGGTCGCAGATTTGAAGCACTTAATATGAAAAAATAACAAAAATGAATTACAATAATCTAACAATAAAGTCACAGGAGGTTTTGCAACTGGCTTTTTCGATTGCCGCCGCAAACGAAAATCAATCGGTAGAAAATGCCCATCTTTTAAAAGCTATTTATGAAAAAGCTTCTGACTTAATTTCTTTCATTTTTGGAAAGGCAGGTATTGCCCAAACTACTGTAATGGCAGTTGTTGACAAGATTATCAATTCATGTCCAAAAGTTTCAGGAGGAGGTGATGGGTTTCTTTCAAATGCGGCAACCCGCAGTATCACCAAAGCAGAAATTCAAGCGAAATCGATGGGCGATGAATATGTGTCAATTGAACATCTGTTGCTTGGTATATTGGCTGCTGGTGATGATGTTTCACAGATGCTAAAAGATAACGGATTAAACGAGAAACAACTAAAAAAAATAATCGAAGAGCTAAGAAAGGGTGAGAAAGTAAAGTCTCAGAATGCAGAAGATACCTATAATTCGCTTTCCCGATATGCTGTAAATCTAATTGAAAAGGCAAGAGAAGGGAAACTTGATCCGGTCATCGGAAGAGATGACGAAATTAGAAGAATTCTGCAGATACTTAGCCGAAGAACAAAAAATAACCCAATTCTGATTGGTGAACCTGGTGTTGGAAAAACCGCAATTGCAGAAGGCCTTGCACAGAGAATAGTGGAAGGTGATGTTCCTGATAATCTTAAAGATAAGCTAGTTTTCTCCCTTGATATGGGAGCTCTCATTGCCGGAGCAAAATATAAAGGCGAATTCGAAGAACGACTTAAAGCAGTTGTAAACGAAGTAATTGGTTCTGATGGCAATATTATTTTATTTATCGATGAAATTCATACACTGGTAGGGGCTGGAAAATCGGAAGGCGCAATGGATGCTGCAAATATTTTGAAACCAGCGCTTGCTCGCGGTGAATTGAGAGCAATTGGGGCAACAACGCTTAGCGAATACCAGAAATATTTTGAAAAAGATAAGGCTCTTGAAAGACGTTTCCAGATTGTTATGGTTGACGAACCTGATGAATTGAGCTCTATTTCAATTTTAAGGGGATTGAAGGAAAAGTACGAAAACTATCATAAGGTAAGAATTCGTGACGAGGCAATAATTGCAGCAGTTCAGCTCTCAACCCGATATATCACAGACCGTTTTTTACCTGATAAGGCAATTGATCTAATAGATGAAGCTGCAGCCAGACTCCGAATTGAAATGAATAGTCTGCCTGAAGAAATTGATGAAATCGAAAGGAAAATAAAACAACTGGAGATTGAAAAGGAAGCTGTTAAGCGGGATGGGGAAACTGGCCGGATACGCGGTATAGAATCCCAAATAGCAAACCTTTCAGAAGAAAGAAATAAGCAAAGAGCAAAGTGGGAAACTGAAAAGTCTATAATCTCTGAAATTCAAAAGGAAAAGGAAGCAATTGAAAATTACAAGTTTCAGGCCCATGAAGCCGAAAGATCTGGCGATTACGGAAAAGTGGCTGAACTTCGTTATGGAAAAATTCAGGAATCAGAAGCTAGGATTAATAGCCTTAACGAGACTCTTCTGAAGCAACAGGCCGAAAATCCTATGATACGAGAGGAAGTTGGTGAGGAAGATATTGCAGAAATTGTTTCAAAATGGACAGGAATTCCTGTCAATAAAATGCTTCAGAGTGAGAAGGAAAAACTGATTCATCTGGAAGCACAATTGCATAAACGAGTAATCGGGCAAGATGAAGCAATTGAAGCTGTATCCGATGCAGTAAGAAGGAGCAGAGCCGGATTACAGGATTCAAAACGACCCGTGGGTTCATTTATTTTCCTTGGAACAACAGGTGTCGGAAAAACGGAACTGGCAAAGGCTCTGGCAGAGTTTCTGTTTGATGATGAAAGCCTTCTGACTCGAATTGATATGTCAGAATATCAGGAAAGACATAGCGTTTCCCGCTTAATTGGTGCGCCTCCTGGATATGTTGGTTACGATGAGGGTGGCCAACTTACCGAAGCTGTAAGAAGAAAACCATATTCTGTAATCCTGCTTGATGAAATTGAAAAAGCCCATCCTGATGTATTTAATATTTTGCTTCAAGTCCTTGATGAAGGTCGACTTACTGATAATAAAGGTCGAACGGCAAATTTCAGAAACACTATAATTATTATGACATCAAATTTGGGATCTTCTATAATTCGTGAAAACCTTGAAAATATAGACGATTCAGCAAAAGATGAAGTATTTGAAAGTACTAAAAACGAAATTTTTACACAGTTACGCAAAACAGTTCCTCCTGAATTTTTAAATAGGATTGATGAAGTCATTATGTTTAAACCTTTGAATCGTGTTCAAATTCGACAAATTGTAGAATTGCAGTTTGACAAGCTCAGAAATCAGCTATTAGAAAAAGGAATTGAAATAAGAATTTCCACTGCTGGACTGGAATGGCTTGCAGAAAAAGGATACGATCCGCAATTTGGTGCACGTCCAGTTAAAAGGATAATTCAGAAATATTTACTAAATGAGTTATCGAAAATAATTTTGCAGAATATGGTTAACCGTGATAAACCTGTAATAATCGATGCTACAGGCGGTAAACTGGAATTTTCTAACGATTCAACTTTGCCTCCCCTATAATTATGAGTTTATGAATGCGCACATTTGAAATGAATTTATTAAGGAAAAACTAAAACACTATTCAAAACTTTTTAGTGCGTCTTCCCGTGTGTTGTATATTTCGAATACATTGTGAAGCTGAAGTAGTTTAAAAAGATCCATCACCTCTTCCGTTATATTGCTGATTTTGAAATACCCATAATTATTATTGGCTGTTTTCATGATGGAGAGGAATACGCCAAAACCAGAACTGTCGATAAATTGAATACCTGAAAGATCCAAAACAAGTCTGGTATTAGGCGCAGAAAAAAGAGCTTTCATTTCTTCTTTAACAGCTTCTGTAATGATTGCATTAAAGCGATTAATTCCCTCAAAAGAAACTACAGTAATCGCATTTATATTCTCAATTTTCAGCATATTCGTTATTTTTAGACTTTAAATATATATTTTTTTAATTGCTTCCAACTCTTGAATTACTTGTAAGCACTCAGTTTTAAATTTAATTATTATACTTTGACACATTTCCAGATTCACCTTCTCATGGCAAAACAATTCAAGTTTCTTAAGATCCCCGGCCATATTTTCCATTCCCATTATTGCAACTGAAGATTTTGCTTTATGTGCTAGATTGCCTACTAATTCGAACTCCTGCTTATCAAAAAGCACTTGCATTTCAATCCATATCTCTTCAACTTGAATTACAAAAATATCGATAATTTCCAAAAATAACTCTTTATTACCATCAGTAATACTTAAAAGATATGTTAAATCTACTTTTCCCAATTTTCCCTTGATTTTATTGATGTTTTGTTAAATAGTAAACTGATACTTCAAATTCTTTTGTCATACTGTTAATTAAAAGTAAATTTATTCTTTTAATTTTTGATTTAAAAATGGTTTATTTACTATTAATTTTATGAATTGATAAATGTACAAGCTAATTGTTATAAATATTTCCATAGCATGAAGAAAGTTTTTTTGATTTTAGTAACCATTTTTCTGTTTTTTCCTCACCTTATTTCACAGGTAAGTGATAAAAATAAGAAAAATGCAAAAACTGCCTATAATACAGCAGTTGAGAATATTAGGAGCCTTAACTTTGAGGTTGCTCTTACTTATTTGGATGCTGCAGTTGATTTAGATTCAACATTAAATGAAGCATTAATCCAAAGGGGCAAGGTAAAAGTTGAACTTGGAAAAATTAATGACGCAATTAAAGATTTTTCTTTGGCGGGAAGAAGAGATCCCAAAAATGGAGAGCCCGATTTTTATCTTGGATATTTGCCCTTCGTCACCGACACTTCAAGACTTATAATTAATAAACTAAATTCTGCCATTCAAAAAGGCTATATTCAGGCTCCGGCATTTTATTTCAGGGGACTATATTACCTTATACAAAAAAGTTATTCAACTGCTATTAATGATTTTACAAAAGCAGTTGAACTTAAAGCAAATTATGCGCTTGCATACCATGACAGAGCAACAGCAAAGCGAGCACTTGGAGATATTCAGGGAGCATTATACGATTACAGAATGGCTGTGAATTATGAAAATAATTTCCCTCTGGCTTTTAACAACATGGGAAGTATGAAAATTGCCTTGGGAGATTATGAAGGTGCCATAGCCGATTACTCTGTTGCAATTAAACTAGACCCGGAATTATACATCGCTTATAATAACAGAGGTACAGCAAAATATTTTCTTGGACAGATTGATTCAGCGCTTACCGATTTTAATCAAGCAATAAGTATACAGGAAAACTACATTCTTGCAACAAACAATAAAGCTGCCTGTCTATCGAAAAAAGCTGCATATACAGAAGCAATTGGAATTTTTGACCAAATACTTGTAACGGATAATTCTTTTGGTAAAGCTTATCTGAATCGGGGATTGGTTCTGGAACTTACTGGGGATCTTGAAGGTGCTTGCACAAATTGGAAACAAGCGCTTAAGCTGGGTGTAACAGAAGCCGAAAAGTATCTTAAGGAATGCAAATAATCAGTTAAAAACTTTTGTAAGATGAAGATCCGTTTACTATTTGCCATAACGATTATTGCCTTAAGTACCGGGCAATTGTATGCACAGAAAAATAAAGATGAAGTTAAGGTCAAGAGAAGTGAATTTAAAACAGGAAATAAGGAAGGCCTGCAGGAAGCCTGGATTGCTATCCTAGATGCAGATATTCTATTCGCACAGGGCTTAGGCACCTATGATCTGGCGAGAGAACTGTATCTCACAGCGCACCAATACAATAGCGAAAATCCAGAGTTAAATTACCTAATCGGGATTTGCTACTTATACACCGATGATAAATATGAAGCAATAAAATACCTCAGAAAAGCTTATGAGAAAAAACCAAACATCAGTCCTGAAATAAACTATCTTCTGGGCAGAGCGTACCATCTGGTACTCGAATTTGACAAGGCAATTGAGCATTATACTGCACACAGGAAATCTTTAAAACCCAATGAAGCAGTTTTACAGAACGATTATCTCGACAAATTAATTATTGAGTGTAAAAATGGTAAAGACATTATTAGCGACCGAAAAAGACTGATAATCACTAACATGGGAGATAGTATAAACTCCGTTTACGACGACTATTTCAGTATTTTCGCATCCAATGATTCTGTAATTTATTTTACTTCCCGTAGGCCAGCTAAATTAAAAAGCAAAAGAAATCCATTTGATAATAAGTTTTATGAAGATATTTATATGTCATCAATCACAGGAGGTGAATGGTCCGCAGCAAAACCTCTCACAAAAAAAGTTAATAGTAAACACAACGATGCAGCTGTTGGATTATCAAAATCAGGAACTGAATTATATATATACAGAGGACAAGAAAAGGGTGGCGAAATATATGTAAGTGAGAAGAAAAAAGGCGAATGGAAATCTCCTTCACCTTGGTCATCCAAATTATCGAGTGATCAATCGGAATCAGCAGTATTTTTTACCCAAACAGAGGATACAGTTTATTTTATTTCTTCAAATGCTGAACTGACTCAGGGAGGAAAAGATATTTTAATGTCTGTGAAGAACAGCAAAGGAAAGTGGCAAAAACCTAGTAACCTTAGCTTTCTGGTAAATTCGAAATATGATGAAGAAGGAATATTTTTGACTCCTGAGGGGAAAACACTTTATTTTTCTTCCCGAGGTCATAATACTATGGGGGGTTATGATGTTTTTAAATCAGAAATACAATCCGATGGTACATGGTCTGATCCGGTAAATATGGGTTATCCGGTTAATACCCCAGATGACGAATTATTTTTCTGCCTGTCGGCGAATGGAAAGGCTGCATACCTATCTACAATCCGTGACGGGGGACAAGGTGCTAAAGATATTTACAAGCTTGTTTTTCTTGGGTCAGAAAAAGAGCTGTTGCTTGCCAATGAAGATATTCTCATAGCCGGGCTGCCAGATACTAAGAAAATCGGCTTTTTTACAATGCCCAATCCTGTTGCGGTTGATTCATTTTATTACATGAAAGGAAGAGTTCTGAATAAAGCCAATAATGAACCAGTGGTTGCGAAAATCGAGTTTGTCGATGTTGCTGAATCAAAAGTTATCGCTACTGCAATATCAACCGAAACTGGTGAATATCAGGCTAAATTTCTTGAACCAAAGGTATATGGAGTTGAGGTTGTTGCGCGTGACTACTTGTTCTTTCTGGATGCTGTTGATATGACTCAGGCAAGTACCGATTCGCCTTTCCTAAGAGATTTTCTCCTCGAAAAAGTTGAGGTAGGTACTAAAGTTGTAATGGAAAATATATATTTTGAAACCAACAAAGCTACACTAACCGCAGCATCTTACCCTCAGCTCAATCAGGTTATTACCTTCCTTAAGAACAACGAAACTATCCGGCTTGAAATTTCTGGTCATACTGATAATGTAGGTTCTCTAAAAGCAAATCTGAAGTTATCTGAAGACAGGGCTAAAGCCGTCGTTGATTATATGGTAGCTAATGGGATCGATAAATCCAGACTTGAATCAAAAGGTTATGCATTTAACCAGCCTATTGCTCCAAATGACACACCCGCAGGTAGAGAACAGAACAGAAGAGTTGAGTTTAAGGTACTTTCAAAATAGAGGGAGGTATTGGAATTATTCCATGGTAACTGCTGTTAAACAAATTTCAGAGATCAAAAAAGTGCTACTTTTGATGTCGGAAAAGAAATTGTAAATATTAAATTCCGATATAATGAAGTACACTGCTTTTAATGAAATTCATAAAAAACTTGGCGGTCGCCTTGTACCTTTTGCTGGTTTTGAAATGCCTGTTGAATATTCCGGGATAAACGATGAACATATTACCGTTCGTGAAAAATTAGGAATTTTTGATGTTTCCCACATGGGTGAAATATGGGTGAAAGGTCCGAACGCAAAAGCTTTTGTTCAGAAAGTTACTACTAACGATGTTAATCTTTTATTCCCCGGAAAAATTCAATATAGTTGCTTTCCCAATGGAAAAGGTGGTATAGTTGATGATTTGCTGGTTTATTTTTATGAACCTACAAAATATTTACTTGTTGTTAATGCATCAAATACTGACAAAGACTTTAACTGGTTAGTAAGTCAGAATACAGAAGGTGCAATTCTTGAAAATGCTTCGGATAGGATTTCTCAGGTGGCAGTTCAGGGACCACTTGCCATAAAAGCCTTGCAAAAGCTTACAAGTGTTGATCTTTCCAAAATGCCTTATTTTACTTTTGTTACAGACGAATTTGCCGGAGTGGGCGATGTTATAATTTCTGCTACTGGCTATACAGGTGCGGGAGGTTTTGAATTGTATTTTTACAATGATGTTGCTGCCGGAATCTGGGAAAAAATTATGAAAGCAGGCGAGGAATTCGGCATTAAACCAATAGGTTTGGCTGCAAGAGACACTCTTAGACTTGAAATGGGTTATTGTTTATATGGAAATGATATTAATGATACAACCTCTCCGCTCGAAGCAGGTCTTGGTTGGATTACAAAATTTAATCTTGAAAATGATTTTATTGACCGCGAATTCCTTGAAAAACAAAAAGCAAAAGGTGTTCAGAAAAAACTAATCGCTTTTGAAATGATCGACAGAGGAATCCCCCGTCAACATTATGACATAGCCAATCATAATGGCGAAATTATTGGCGAAGTTACTTCAGGAACCATGTCCCCAATGCTCAAAAAAGGAATAGGTATGGCCTATGTTAAATCTGATTTCTGTAAAACGGGTAGTGAAATTTTTATCCGCATTAGGGAAAAAGATATCAAGGCAATAATTGTTGAACTCCCTTTTTTTAAAAAGTAAGTTTCATCAGATGAACGATAAACGAAAGAGCAAAATAGAAGTTTGTTTTTCACCTGCACTTTATTCTTATTTTGAGAATTCTGAAGCTATTGTGATAGTTACCGATATTCTGAGAGCATCTTCTGCCATCTGCACCGCATTCATGAACGGTGTTGAACGAATAATACCTGTGCGCACTTTGGAGGAGGCTAAAGAATGGAAATCAAAAGGGTTTATGGTAGCGGCAGAAAGAGACGGAATTGTTAAAGACTTTGCTGATTTCGGTAACTCCCCATATAATTTTACCCGCGAAAGAGTAGCTAATCAACAGATTATTTATAGCACAACCAACGGTACTCAGGCTGTTCAACTTGCCTCTTCAGGGAATAAGGTTCTCATAGGAGCCTTTCTTAATCTCCAGGCATTAGCCGATTTTGTTTTGCATTCTGAGAGAGATGTACTCGTTCTCTGCGCAGGTTGGAAAAACAAGTTTAATCTTGAAGATACATTATTTGCCGGAGCACTGACCGATAAGTTGCTTGAAACAGGATGCTATGAAACCATGTGCGATTCTGCTATTGCGTCACAAGATCTTTGGAATATGGCAAAAAATGATCTTTTGGGATATGTAGAGAAAGCAGCTCAAAAACACCGGCTTAAGAAAAATGGACTCGATGATGTGATCGGATATTGTCTTACATTGGATTTGACAAGAATTATCCCGGTTCTTGAAAACGATTATCTAGTTAAACTCAAAGGTTTTGAATAGATTGTTATGTAATTAACAATTCTTTCCTTTTTATTAACCATCAGCACCTTTTCCTTTTAATTCGTAATTTAATTACTAATTTTACGACGAAAATTTTACTTTAAACAGCCCAATAATAACAAATTCCAATTATCATGAAGAAACATAATTTCTATGCAGGTCCCTCAATCCTGTCGCAGTTTACCATAGAAAATACAGCAAAAGCAGTTTTAGATTTTAATGGTTCAGGTCTTTCAATTCTTGAAATTTCCCACCGAAGTAAGGAATTTATCGCAGTTACTGATGAAGCTATTGCCTTGTTCAAAGAATTGTTGCACATACCTGAAGGTTATTCTGTATTGTTTCTTCAGGGAGGTGCCAGCATGCAATTTATGCAGGTTCCATACAATCTAATGAACAAAAAAGCCGGGTATCTTGATACAGGTGTGTGGGCATCAAAAGCAATAAAAGAGGCTAAACTATTTGGTGAAGTTGTTACAGTTGCTTCTTCAAAAGATAGAAATTACGCATATATTCCAAAAGGTTTTACAGTTCCTTCAGATATTGATTATTTGCATATTACAACGAATAATACAATTTATGGAACAGAACTTAAAGAAGACCTGGATGTTTCAGTTCCTCTTGTTGCCGATATGTCTTCAGATATTTTTAGCAGGCCAATGGATGTCTCTAAATACGCTCTTATTTACGGTGGCGCTCAGAAAAACCTTGCTCCGGCTGGTCTTACTTTTGTTATTGTTAAGAATGATGTACTTGGAAAAGTTAGTCATCCTATTCCTTCAATGATGGATTATCAGATTCATATTGAAAATGAAACAATGTATAATACACCTCCCTGTATTGCCATTTACTCAGCTCTTCAAACATTAAAATGGTACAAACAGCAAGGTGGAGTAGAAGGGATGCACAAAACAAATCTTAAGAAAGCTGAAATTCTCTACAATGAGATCGACCGTAACAAGATGTTTAAAGGCTCAGTGGAAAAAGCTGAAGACCGTTCAATTATGAACGTATGCTTCGTAATGAATGAAAATTATATTGAAAAAGAAGAAGACTTTAATAAATTTTCTTCTGCCCAGGGTATGATCGGTTTAAAAGGTCATAGGTCTGTTGGTGGATTCAGAGCTTCTATTTATAATGCCATGCCAGTGGAAAGCGTGCAGGCACTAGTAAATTGCATGAAAGAGTTCGATGCGAAAGGATAATAACAATTACTAATAAATTTTATGGGGAAGATTCTAATAGCGACAGATAAACCGTTTTCTAAACTTGCAGTTCAGTCTATTCAGACAGTTATTAGCGAAGGGGGACATGAATGGGTTTTGCTTGAAAATTATACTTCACAAACAGAACTTCAAATGGCTGTTGCTGATGTGGATGCAATAATAATTCGTTCTGACATAGTCGACAGAGATGTGCTGAAAGCTGCAAAAAATTTGAAAATTGTTGTGAGAGCAGGTGCAGGGTATGATAATGTTGACCTTGCGGTTGCAACTGAAAAGGGTCTTGTGGTAATGAATACTCCTGGCCAAAATTCAAACGCCGTTGCCGAACTTGTGTTTGGTATGCTCGTTTACCTTAACAGGGGCGGATTTGACGGTTCAACGGGAACTGAACTCCGGAATAAAAAAATTGGCATTTATGCATATGGCTATGTTGGCCGTATTGTTGCATTAATTGCCAAAGGTTTCGGAATGAAGGTTTATGCTCACGATCCATTTGTTGACAAAGTGTTAATTGAAAACGATGGGATTAAATTTGAAGAAACCGCAGCAGATATGTTTAGTAAATGCCAGTATGTTTCTTTGCATATCCCGCTAAATAAGGCAACCAAGGATGTCATTAATTTTGAGCTGATGTCTGCAATGCCTGAAGGAGCTACCATCGTTAACACAGCCAGAAAAGAAGTAGTTCATGAACCTTCACTGATTAAAATGTTTGAGCAAAGACCTGATTTCAGGTATGCTACTGATATTGAACCAGATTGTAAGGATCAGTTGGTAAAATACAAAGGCCGTTATTTTGCAACTCCCAAGAAAATGGGTGCGCAGACAGCGGAGGCAAACTTGAATGCTGGTGTTGCAGCGGCAAAGCAAATTATTAACTTCCTGGATAAAGGGGATACAACCTTCCAGGTAAATAAAAAATAGTATTGAATTGTTAAACTTAATAAAGACGCATCAACCCTTTTTCAGGAATGCGTCTTTGTTTTTTATCCAAACGAACCATGGCAATTATTAAAGCATTTAAAGGTTTCAGGCCTAAAAAAGAAAATGTAGATCAGGTTGCATCTAGACCATATGACGTTTTAAACTCTGAAGAAGCAAGAGAAGAGGTCAAAGGAAATCCTCATTCTTTCCTTCACGTTGTAAAACCTGAAGTTGATCTTCCCGCAGACGTTGACCTCCATTCAGATTTAGTTTACAACAAGGCAAAGGAAAATTTGAAAAAACTTATCGATAATGGAATGTTTGTACAGGATAAAGAAGAAGTTCTTTATATCTATGCTCAAACCATGTGGGGCAAAACACAATATGGTATTGTAGGATGCGCTGCAGTGGAGGATTACCTGAATAATATTATAAAAAAGCACGAACTGACGCGGCCCGACAAGGAAGAAGATCGCATGAACCATATCCGCGTTACAAATTTTAATGCAGAGCCTGTATTCTTTGCATATCCAGATCATAAAGAACTTAAATCCATCACTGCTAATGTTGTAGCAGCAAAACCCGAATATGATTTTAAAACCCCCGATGGCGTTGGTCATCAACTTTGGGTAATCTCTGATTTTTCTGTAGTTAAAAGGATTGTTGAAATTTTCAGGGATGACATTCCTTTTACTTATGTTGCAGATGGACATCATCGCACTGCTGCCGCAGCTCTTGTTGGCAATGAAAGAAAAAAGAAAAACCCCGCTCATACCGGTAAAGAAGAATATAACTTCTTCCTTGCTGTACATTTCCCGGCAGGTGAATTAACGATTATAGATTATAACCGTCTGGTAAAAGACCTTAACGGACTATCAGTTCCTCAGTTTATTGAAAAACTTAGTAAAAGTTTTATTGTCGAAGAAAAGGGTAAATCGATTTACAAACCCGAAAACCTTCATAATTTCAGTATGTATATCAATGGCTTATGGTATTCCTTAACCGCTAAACCTGGCAATTATAATGATGCTGATCCGATTGCTTGTCTTGATGTAAATGTGTTGTCGGAAACTGTATTTACACCAATCCTCGATATCACCGACCTTCGCAAGTCAACGCGTATTGATTTTGTTGGAGGAATAAGAGGTTTAGGAGAATTATCAAAAAGAGTTGACAGTGGTGAAATGGCTGCTGCTTTTGCTTTATACCCTGTGAGTATGAAGCAATTGATGGATATTGCTGATACAAACAATATTATGCCTCCAAAAACCACCTGGTTCGAGCCGAAATTGAGGAGTGGACTTGTGATTCATGATTTGGGATAGTAAGTTGATAGGTAATTATTGGATTTATTTTAATCAGGGTGCAATACGGCGTGATTATTTTGCTCGATCAATCGAAGTACAAGGAAATATTAAAAATAAATGAAGGGTATAGGGGAAAGAAAAGATAACAACGCTATTATCTGGGATGCAACAAGTATGAATTCCTTTAACCAATATACTAAGTACTCCTGTGGAAATGGACTTATTACAACCAAAACCTTCGATGGCCTTGGTATGTTAAGTGGAATCGTTACAGATACCATTCAAAACCTTGGATATGTTTTCAATGCAGAAACCGGAAACCTTACTAGTCGCAGAGATAACAGAAGAAACCCCGATACCTGGACTTATACCAATATTCCAGCAACCACCTTTTCCCGAGGTTACACCGGCCACGAACACATAGACCAGTTTAGTTTAATAAATATGAATGGGAGGATGTATGACCCGGTTTTGGGTAGGTTTTTGAGCCCTGATCCGTTTTTTGCTAACCCATTTTTTACTCAGGATTTTAACAGGTATAGTTATGTGATTAATAATCCGTTAAAATATATAGACCCTTCAGGGTATAAGGCACTTCCAGACCCTTATGAAGATGGGCCTGTCCATTGGTATGTTGGTGATAAGTTTAATAATGGTAGACCACGTCCAGGTGGAGATAGTTATACCTATGGCGGAATTAGTTCTCCCGGTGTGGGAGACAATGGTCCAGGTCTTGATGGTGTTTATTATGATTGGTCAACGGGTAATTATCGATCAACAGAATCTAATAATGTTACTGTTGATGCAAGTTATGCATTAAATATAGTCTCCCCTTATACAGTACAAGAATTTAATTATTGGTATTCTACAGGAACATTGAATATTCATATTACGAAAGCTGGCCGAGCCGCAGGGCAAGGGGGTACTTCAGCAGTAGGCAATTTCTTTAGCGACCATTTCTACGTAGGTGCTGAAGGTGAAATAACTTATGGGGTTCAATTATCTGGCATAGTATATAAAGGCGTAGGGTTAAATCTAAATCCTGTTTCTCAAGTTGTAGCTGAAGGCAAAATAAGCAACAGAGGTAGTTATGCAAATAGCTATCCAATTGTGCCAGCTGCTTACATGGACAAAGGTAAAGCATTAGACTTTGGTGCAGCATGGGTTGTTGGCGGAAATTATAATTGGAATATTGAGAATGGTAAGTACGTATCATCAACTTTCAGTCTTGGTGTTTTTGGTGTTGGAGGTAGCTTAACTTGGGATAAGGCAGGAGTTACAAATTTATTTCTTGGTTTTGAAATAGGCGGAAAAGTTGCAGCAGGTTGGGGTGCAGGAGGTTCTGCAAAGATTGGATTTAATTGGGATTGGTAATAAGTATCACTATGAAGCAAAAAACAATTATTAGCTTAGTATTTTATGTTATTGGAGTCTCAATGGGATTTATTTTATTGTTCCCATTTGCTGGAGAAACTCAAATTTCTAATACATTTGGAATTTTCGGTTTAGCTGTTTCTGCTGCATCATTAATATATGGACTTATAATGATGAATGTATGGGGGGCTAAAGGAAGTACAACGATTACAAGCAAATTAACACCACTGTATAAGTTTTATATACCGATTCTTATCATAGAGATGTTTGTATTCAATACTATATTGATTGTGTTTAATATTTACCCTGGTAGTGACATTAGTGTATTTATAGTGATTGAAATCATGTTGGTATTATGGGCACTGTTGTTATTTCCTTGTTTTAAGCTATCTCAAATGGTTTTAAAAGACGGCAAGATAATAGCGTATAATTACTTTAATTCAAATGAGTTTAATGAAAAAGAAGTGAAAAAGGTTCATCGCTTTTTTATATTCTTTTTTAAAGTCAAACTAAACAAAATCTCGTTTGTAATACTTCCAAAGCTTTCGGAATCTGCGAACTTATTTGTTACACCGAAGAGTATTCGAATGTTGAAAAATTTAATATGAGTCTTGTGGGGGCTGCTATGCAGCTCCCTATTTTTTTATTAGGGTTTTCATTTTTGGTTGAATAATCCATAAACCAATAGGATAAAACCAAAGTAGAATTAAGTTCAAGAATAGTGAACTTTGATTTTTTTCAGACAAAGTTAAGGTTCTGGCACAATAGACTATTGAGAATAATAACCCAACACCAGAGAAAATATAAATTATTGTTTTGATAGGTGCCCAAATATGTAAGGTTGTAGAGATTGGTATAAATAGAAAACTTATCATAGTAGAAAGTGCCAAAACCTGAAAAATAGAGAACCAAGTACTACTCTTATTACTTTCAAGATTATTGTATAGGTTTGTACTTATGGCATAAATCCATATTAAGTAAAAAACAATCCAAATATTACTAAGAAAAAAATACATGTTTGGCAATAAAAAAGAGACAGTAGATGAAATCATAAATGGAGTAAATAGTATTACAAATAGTTGCCAACTACTAAGTTTTAACAGAGTTTTCATAAGTTATTCTTTTATAAAGCAGCAATATTTTTAAGCTTAATAGATTTAATAAACCCATCAATAACCGAAAGGATATGCCCTTTGTCGGCATCTTCCATTTTCTCAATTTCAGTGAGCCTTTTAAGCATATCGGGGTCTTTTAAACAGGTTTTCCTGTTCGGTTTCGTCTAAAAGATAACCAACGGTAGTGCCGAGAATCTTTGCTATTTTCCTTGCAGCCCCCTAGCTAAGCGTAGTATTCGGAGCGGCTCGGCGAATGTCTCCGACTTCGTCGAGCTAAATTGCGGTCTCTGACCGCTTATATAAATACCGCTTTTGCAAATTTGAAGTAAAAGCGGTATTTTGCATCGGTACCAAATGGCTTATTTTGCATTTATGGCAGCTATATTTAAACGGTATTTGTGCAGTCAGGAGACTGCTGCTTAAAACGGCGAAGTCGGAGACGTTCGCCGAGCGGCTCTGAACATTACGATGAGCAGGGGGAATAACAAAGGAACTACATTACATAGTTGCTTATAATGATATAGTTGCTATATTTGAAAAGAAAAGTGGTAACGGAACCATGCACTACGTGCATACCGACCACCTAGGTTCTTTGAATGTAATTACCAGCGAAAGCGGCACCATAGAGCAGGAAATGAGTTTCGACGCCTGGGGCAACCGCCGCGATGCCAATACCTGGCAAAACCTTATTACCACGCCCCGCTAACCGAAGTGTTCAGCAACATTGACCGGAGCTGCTCGGCGAATGTCTCCGACTTCGCCGCATTAAATGGGGGTCTCTGACCGCTAACACAACTACCGCCTTTAAGGCGAAATAGTTGCTATATTTGAGAAAAAAAGCGGCGATGCCATGCATTATGTGCATTCCCACCACTTAGGTTCTTTGAACGTTTTAACCGACGAGAACGGCGCCATTGAGCAGGAACTTAGCTTCGATGCCTGGGGCAACCGCCGTAACCCATATACCGGTAACAAGCTCACAGCTACCGAACTGGCACAGGCAACCACCCTTACCAGCCGTGGCTTTACCGGCCACTAGCATATTGATGGCATGGAACTCAGATACCCGCATGTTATTGTTGAACCACTTATAAGTGAAGGATTTTGGGGAATTGATGGAAGTTTTCATAAAGGTTGGGATATTCCTAAGGTACAGTATCGTAAATACCGATTAATTACGTATATTAATGGAAGAGCCGCAGGTGGAGGGGGTCTCGACCCATCAATAACAGCAGGCTTAGCAGTTGGGGGTGGAATGATAGGTGGTTTAGAGCAGAGTTATAAATACGGTAACAACAACGTTAAGTATGCTCAGAGGGTTAATGGAAAAGTACGTACCCCATCTGTATTGACAAGAGCTAATCAAATGAATGCAACCAAAATGGCCTCAGGCCTCAAGGTTGTAGGTAGAGGTGTGGCAGGTTTGAGTGTTGCCGCTTCTGGGTATCAATTTTTTTATAGTGATATGTCAGGTAATGACTATGCAAGGTTATCTGGTTCATTTATAATTACAGGTACTGCTTTTATCCCGATTGTAGGACCTGTAATTTCTATCGGGTTAGGTGTTGCTGATAGTTATGGCGCTTTTGATGGTATTTACAATTATTTTGATTAGTATATGGATTTCATTTTAATATTGATAGGATTAAGTATAGCCTGGCTATTTATGTATAAAATTGAATGGTTATTTGGTTTTGGATTTTCTTTTTGGGCTGTATTGATTTATTGTATTCTTATATTTGGTTTATCATTTTTATTATTAGAGTTAAATTATAGTAATCCTAAAATGGTTGTGGCTTTGAGAATGCCCATAATCTCTTTTACTATTTTTAAAATTTTTCATCTAATATTTAAAAAATTCTATAGTAGAAACCCGGAAAATACAGCTTGGGTATTTAAGAAAAAGCCAATACAAGATGTTTTATTTTCTATTCTGTTTTGGCTTTTAGGCGTAGGATTGCCATTTTTTTTAGTAGTATTGTAATTTTCAAAATGATAGAATATTAGAAAGCCCAAGGTGGAGGGGGTGATGCACTTTATGCCATTGGTATGGGATTGAATGCAGCTGGGTTTGTTTCAAGTGGTGGAGAATATTCAAATGTTATAAATGGTAGCTGGAGAGGTGTAAACGGGAAATGGAATTCCTTGGAATGGGGAGGTAATCAATGGACAGGAGCACGTGCTAATGCCTTAAGTAAAGCTGGCTATTTCAAACTTGCAAGTAGAGGTTTCTTTGTTGTTGGAACGGGGATTTCATTATACCAAGGTGGCGATGCCCTTTTGAACGGGAATTATGCAGGAGCCGCCAAATCTGGGTTAGATATCGGAATGGGTGCTTTTGCAACCTTTGGAGGTCCTCCTGGGTGGATAATTGGCGGTGGATATTTTGCACTTGATGCACTTGGGGCATTTGACCGTCCAATGATAACATCTCCATACAACCCGCCTTTATATGCTGTTCCAGACAATACTTATGTTGCACCACGTATAATTCTACCTTTGCGATGATAAAAATGTTCAGATATTTATACTATAGGCTGTACTCATGGAATCTTAAGACGTGGGGAGAAAATGATTTACCTCAATGGAATGCTTTATTTGGGGTGTCTTTTATGATGTTCCTTAATTTGGGTTTATTTGGGCTTTTACTACAACTCTTTGGAGTAAATATTTTTTTACGTAATGAATTACCCAAAAAGGAACTTGTAATAATAATGTTAGGTCTATTTGTTTTGAATTACTTCCTATTCATCCATAAAGGCAATTATAGGTCAATTACAAAAGAGCTAAAAAAAGAATCACCACAAAAAAGAAGGACAAATACATTTCTTCTTTGGATATACGTCATATTATCATTTGCTCTTTTTGCCTTTGGTGCGATATTTATTAGGAAACTCAATGGATAATTATAAAAAAAGCCCGGGCAACCGGGCTTTTTGCTTTATAGTGCAGCAATATTTTTAAGCTTAATAGATTTTATAAAACCGTCAATTACGGAAAGAATATGCCCTTTGTCGGTATCTTCCATTTTCTCAATTTCGGTGAGCCGTTTAAGCATATCGGGGTCTTTTAAAACGTTTTCCTGTTCGGACTCACTAAGCAGATAGCCCACGGTTGTATCAACCAGTTTGGCTATTTTTTTTGCAGCTTCAATGCTGGGTTGCATCTCATCCCGTTCATATTTACCGATAACAGAATAAGACGTATTAAGAAGCTTTGCCAGTTCCTTTTGTGACAGCCCTTTTGCTTCCCTACATTCCCTAAGTTTTTTACCAAATGTTGACATGTTGTATATCTTTTAAGGTATCAAATGACATGATTTTACAAGTTATTTGCAAATATAAGTACTCTAAAAGGTAAATAAAAATATTAAAAAGTTTGCTTCAGATATTTTATAATATATCTTTGTACCGAATTAGGTATCTGTAAATTTTTGAAAAATTTTTATCATGAAAATCCAAGAAATAAAACAACGGCTAACGATGGCACAGGTACTGGCAAAGTACAATCTT
>Ga0105048_10001306_pt1 | contig 40477 bp, 30 predicted proteins | sample MAT05_FD_78382 | JGI IMG/M metagenome (GOLD analysis project Ga0105048, IMG submission 78382) | Freshwater microbial communities from Lake Fryxell liftoff mats and glacier meltwater in Antarctica - MAT-05 | ecosystem: Environmental > Aquatic > Freshwater > Ice > Liftoff microbial mat | place... | reverse complement strand
TGCGCGCGCGGCCCAGGAGCCGCCCCGAAGGCCAGCCTCATAGGCTGCCGAGGGGCGAGCGACGACGGCCCCGCGCGCATCGCGAGCGAATTGGGTCAGATGTCCGGGCCGTTGGTGTAGTCAAGCGTTGGCGCGGTGGAGAGTGACGCGGCTGACGGTGTCTGTGGACGGCTGTTGAAAACGCTGCGCGTTTCCAACGAGCGCACCCATGAGACACCTTTGAAAACGCTGCGCGTTTTCAACGAGCCGCTTGGAAAACGCTGCGCGTTTCCCACACTCCCCACCGCGGGGCTGCGGCTGGCTATATGTAGAGATAGGGGTTGGAGTAGGGCGTACTCTGGTGGGCTGGGCTTGTGGCTGCTTGGAGGAGTCAGATGTCCGGACGTTGTTGAGTGGGTCAGATGTCCGGGAGGTGCTCTGGAGGCGATTGTCGTCGGTTGTTGCCAACGGTCAAGCGTCAACACGGCGGCTCGTCGGGTCCGAAAACGTCCTGCGGAATGCCATTTCGCCGAAGACGTCGGTCATCATCCAAATGGCCGTGGGCGATCCCGCTGCGGAACCCTTGTTCAACGTTAGCCGGCTCGCGATGCGCACGGCAACAACCCACTAGAGATTCTCGGTTCCGGATCCTGTGGGCACCCACGCCCACGCCCGCAGCCTCTCCCGCTCGCAGGCCCGCCAGCACGCCCGCGCCCAGACCCGTGCGGGGCGGAACGGCTGTTCGTAGGCAACGCTCGGCCAAACGTCGCAAGCAGGAATTTTTGTTTGCTCTCGCCTCGCCACGGCCTCGCCTGCTCGGCGAATTAGACGGGCGCGAAGCCTTCGGAGATCGAGCGCAGCAAGCCGAGGAACGCGGGCAGCTGGTTGGCGATGATCGCCTTGCCGCTCGTGAGGAGGCCGACTGCGAGGTCGCGCTCGGGGTCGGCCCAGGCCGCGACGTTGACGAGCCCGTAGTGGCCGAAGGCGCGACCCGTATTGGGCCCGAACAGGCTGAACGGAAGCGCGCCGAGCATCACGCCCTGACCGTAACGAACGGCCAGACCCAGGGTGAGGTCGGGCTCGAGATAGGCACTCTCGACCAGCATGCGCCGGACCGTGCGCGCCTCGAGCACGCGCACGCCATCGAGCTCGCCGCCGCGCAAGAGCATGTAGAAGAAGCGCGCGAGGTCATCGGCGGTCGCCATCACGTTGCCCGATGGCACGACCGCCGAGAGCCAGCGTGGGTCGTTCGAGGCCGCGACCGAGTCTGCGATCGGCATGCCCAACGCGCGCTTTATCAGCGCCGAGAACGGGAACGGCACATCGTAGCCGGTGAAGCGATTCTCGGCCGCGAGCGCCTGTTGTTCGGGCGGCAAACCGTAGCCGAGATGCTCGAAGCCGAGCGGCTTCGTGACGGTGTCGCGCAGCAGCACTTCGATGCCGCTGCCGGTCACGCGGCGCACGATCTCGTCCAGGATGAACCCGCCCGTGACCGCATGGTAGGCCAGCCTGCGGCCCGGCAGGAAGACCGGCTTGGCATCGCACAGGGCGGCCACCACGCCGCGTGGATCGACCAACGCGTCGAGTGTGCCCTTGCCGTCGGCGACCGTGGGGATGCCCGCGCGATGCGTGAGCACATGGCGGATCGTCACCCAGTCTTTGCCGTGGCGCGCGAACTCCGGGATGTACTCGCAGACGGGGTCGTCGAGGCGCAGTTGGTCACGCTCATCGAGCACGTGCATCATCACTGCGCTCACCGCCTTCGACACCGAGAAGGTGCAGAACGGGGTGCGCGGCGTCGCGAGCACGCCTTCGTGCGAATGCCCGATTGCGCGCTCGAGCACGATCTCGCCACGACGTCGGATGCACAGGGTCATCGCCGGCTGTGTGCGGGTCCGATAGAGCCGCTGCATCGCGGTCCAGACTGCTTCCAACTTGTATTTGTCGACCCCGACGGTGGCGGGATCGACCTCGCGTCCGGAGCGCGTCTCGATCGCAGCGAGGTCAGGAGGAACGACTACGAAGCGAGGGCGTACGGGGTTCGGCACGGGCGCAGTATCGGCGACGCCCGCCGCGAAGTCGATCTCGTTGTGCGCGTCACTTCGCCCTCCCTCACGAACGTCAGACGGCTGCGACCCGCACCGGCACGCCGGTCAGCACGGCGGTGCCGCAGAGCGCGTCAACGTCACGCTCGTCGGTGAGGTCGTTCATGCTGACGCCCGCGTGGTCGGCCCGCCCCGCGACCGCCAGCCGCACGTTCGGCCCGCGGTGGCCAAAGCCATGCGGCAGGCTCACGACGCCCGGCATCATGTCGTCGCTGACCTCGACCGCGACCTCGACCTCGCCGCGCTGCGACGTCACGCGCGCCTTTGTGCCGTCTGCCAGGCCGAGCTGCGTTGCGTCCGCGGGATTCACAATCAACGTGCAGCGCGGCTTGCCCGCGGCGAGGCGCGGGGCGTTGTGCATCCACGAGTTGTTGCTGCGCAGATGCCGGCGGCCAATCAACAGCAGCTCACCGTCTTTCGGCGTGTGCTCCGACAGAGACTTCAAGTGGTCACGGAGGCGCGCGAGGTCGGCGATGAAGATCGCCGGCGCGAGATCGATGTAGCGCCGGTCCTTCATGAGGCGCCCTGGCAACGCCGGCTTCAGCGGCCCGAGGTCGATGCCGTGCGGGTGCTGCTGCAGCTGCGCGAGCGAGAGGCCCGCGCGCATGAGGCCGGCGATCGTGCCGCGCCCGAAGCGACCGTAAGGTCCGATGCGCAATAGCAAATCCACGATGCCGTCGGGCCCGAGGCGCCGCCACGTCGCGAGCGACGCGCGCCGCAACGGCGACAACGGCTTGCGTCGCTCGATGCGTTCGGCCAGGCCGAGCAGGATCTGCCAGTCGTGGCGCGAGTCTGCGGGCGGCTCGAAGATCGGCGGCGACCACTTCGCGACATTGCGCACCGACAACAGCGTCAGCGCCACATCGTAGTGACTGCGCGTGAGCGGGGATGCCGGCGGCAGGATGTAGTGCGCGTGGCGCGACGACTCGTTCAGATAGCAGTCGATGCTGACCATGAGGTCCAGCTCGCCGAGCGCCTTGTCCATCTGCCGCCCATTCGGCGTCGACAGCGCCGGATTGCCGGCCATCACGACCAGCGCGCGCAGCTTGCCCTCGCCCGGCGTGAGGATGTCCTCGGCCAATGTCGCAGCCGGGAGCTCGCCGTTTGCTTCGGGCAATTGCCGCACGCGGCTCTTCCAGCGGCCGAGGCTGCCGCGACCAATGCCGGCCAGCTTGGCAGCGCCCAGCACGTCGACCGCGGGGTGCGTGAACATCGCGCCGCCCTCGCGATCGAAATTGCCAGTGACGATATTCAGCGCCGGAACCAGCCACTGGCATATCCCGCCGAATGCCTGCGTGCTGGCGCCGAGGCGCGCGTAGACGACGCCCCGGTCGGCGGCTGCGACCTCGGTCGCGATGCGGTGGATGGTCGCCGCGTCGATGCCAGTCGCGCCCGCCACGCGCTCGGGCGTGAACTCGGTGACCGCCTGGCGCAGCGTGTCGAGGTTGCGCACGAACGGCTCGAGGTGGCCGAGGCGCACGGTCGACGTCGCGAAGATCACGTTGGCCAATGCCAGCAGGAACAGGGCGTCGCTGCCGGGGCGGATGAACAGGTGCTCGTCGGCGACCTTGGCGGTCTCGGTGCGGCGCGGGTCGACCACGATGAGGCGCCCGCCGCGCGCGTGCAGCGCTCTCAAGCGGCCCTTGAAGTCAGGCGCGGTCATGAGGCTGCAGTTGGAGGCCATCGGGTTCGCGCCGATCATCAAGATGAAGTTGGTGCGGTCGATGTCGGGCACCGCCAACAGCAGCTGATGTCCCATCATCGCCCAGCTCGCGAGCTGATGCGGCAGCTGGTCGACCGAGGTCGCCGAGTAGCGACTCTTCGAGTGCAGCGTGTGCACGAAGACCGGCGCGAGCAGCGTGCTGCCGTGGTTGTGTACGGTCGGGTTGCCGAGGTAGGTCGCGACCGTGTTGCGCCCATACGTGCGCTGGATGGCCGTCAGATTGTCGGCGATCTCGTCCAGCGCCGTCTCCCACGCGATCGGCTCGAAGTCGTCACCGACGCGCTTTAGAGGGCCTTTGAGGCGGTCGGGATCGCTGTGCAGCTCGGCCAGCGCGGGCGCCTTCGGGCAGATGTGACCACGGCTGAACGGGTCGTCGAAGTCGCCCTTCACGCTGACGACCGTGTTGCCATCGGTCTCGATCACGACGCCGCACATCGCCTCGCACAGGTGGCAGTTGCGTATGTGGCGGGTTGTCGGGCGGGTCGCCTGGCTGCTCTGGGTCGACTGGTTCGGCTGCGTCATGCGCCGGAGTATCGACCGATGTCTGCCCGAAAGCGAGCACCCGCGACGCCGCCTCCGACATGCCATCGGACGATTGCTGTGACGGAATCATTGCGTCCGCCCAATTCACCAACGACCCTTCGTGTGGAGCTCGCCCATGACCTTCCGCCTCGCCCCTGTCCTTGCGTGCCTCACGGCAGCCGCCTGCTCGGCGTGCCTCGACACCGAGCCGGTCCACCTCGGCGATGTCCCCGCGGACAGCGCCAGCGACGAGACCAGCGTGCCCGATGGGCTCGCCGACACGAGCGAGCCGGCTCCTGACAGCGCGATGACCTGCGTGCAGTTCGCGCCGGGCGCGATCGACTTCGCGCTCATCTCAACGGGAACTGCCAGCAGCAAGACGGCCAATCTCCTGAACTGCGGCACGACCCCCGTCGAGATCACGAACCTCGCGCTCTCGCCCGCCGCGCCCGCATTCAGCTTCACTACCGGCGCTTTCGGCACTCCCCTGGTGCTCATGCCTGGTGAGGCCCTGGCAATTGACGTGACGGCGTCCGGCCAATCGGTGACGAACGGCGAGCCCATTGTCCAGGCGACATCGCTGATCGCGCAGGGGCGTGACGGCGAGATCGCGCGCTTGCCGCTGAGTGCTCGTTTCGGGGATGGGCAATGCCCCATCGCGAATATCACCATCGACGAGGGAGACGAGGTTCCGCCCCAGACGGTGCTTCACCTCTCGGGTCTGCTTTCGACCGCGTCCGGCGGCGCAACGATCACGGGCTATGAGTGGGGCGTGGTTCAACCCGTCGGTTCTGTCTCGACCTTCATCCCGAGTTGGAATGGGCCAAGTACGAACTTCGAAGTGAACATCGTCGGCACGTACATCTTTCGCCTGCGCGTCACGGACAGCCTCGGCGTCCGGTCCTGCAATCAGGCCGAGTACACAGTCGTCATCGGGTCGGACGATGCCATCCGCGTCGAGCTGCAGTGGACCTCACCGGGCTTTCCGAACGGCAGCGGAGACCAGGCCCCGGACCTCGACCTGCATCTCCTGCATCCCCTTGCAGGCGCCTATTTCGACCTGCCCTTCGACTGCTACTGGGATAATCCGAACCCGGAATGGGGAATCTTCGCGCCGGCTGAGAATCCGCGCTTCGAGCGCGACGACACCAACGGCGGCGGCCCCGAGTACATCAGCCTGGCGGTGCCCGAGCAGGGCGCACGCTATTGCGTCGGCGTGCACGACTGGGATGCGCTAGGTTTCGGCAGCTCGTTCGCGACGCTGCGCATTTATATCTATGGCGTCCTGCGCGCTGAATACCGCGAGGTAGAGCTGACGGACGACGACATCTGGGACGTCGCGTGTATCTCGTGGCCGTCCGGCCAGGTCGAAGAGTTCATCGCAGCGGACGGAACGTCGCTCAGCATCACCCACAATTACCGAGGCGACTGAGATGCGCGCACGCATGATCTCCGTGCTCTGGGTCACCGCCACGCTTGCAGCCTGCAACACTGGTCCCGTCGAGTTCGGCGTGGACGGCCACAGCGACGCGACCAGCGAAGACAGCACCCAGAGTGACAGCAGGCACCAGATTGACAACATCGAGGATGTCGCTTCCGACGAGAGTGACGCTCTCGACGAGGTGCCGCTCGCCGAGTGCCCAACCGCGATCATCGACGCCACCGAAGGCGATGAGGTGCTCCCGCAGACGAGGCTGCACCTCGTTGGCTCGCAGTCGCTGCCCGGTCGTGCCGGTGAGATCGCCGGGTTCACGTGGACCGTCGACCAGCCGGCAGGATCGACATCGGCCTTCTCCCCCAGCGCATACGTCGCGGACCCTACTTTCGAAGCCAACGTCGCGGGTGTCTACAAGTTCAGCCTGCACGTGTTCGACGCCCACGGGGTCGAGTCCTGCGAGCCCGCCGAATACGTCGTCAATGTGGCATCACCCAGCGCGCTCCACATCGAGCTCTTGTGGACCACACCCGGCGACCCAGACTCGACCGATGGCCTCGGCGCCGACCTCGACCTGCACTTCCTCCATCCCAACGCGACCGGCTTTTTCGACGAGGCCTGGGACACCTACTGGAATTACCCCCAACCCCACTGGGCTCTAAACGGCGCCGCATTGCCGTCGCTCGACCGCGACGACACTGACGGCGACGGCCCCGAGAACCTCAACTTCGACTCGCCCGAAGACGGCCTCCGCTACTGCGTCGGCGTGCACTACTGGGACGACCGCGACTTCGGCGTCTCCTACGCGACCCTGAGGATCTATGTCTACGGCGCGCTCGCATTCGAGATCCAAGACGTCGCGCTCGCCGAGGACGATCTCTGGCAGGTGACCTGCTTCACCTGGCCTACCAGTGCCCAGTCAATCGCGTCGCAGCGCGACGATGCGGGCGGTCTACTGATCACCCACGACTACCGGAACCCGCTCGAGAATCCGTAGGCAGTCGGGCTGCTCGGGCGCTTCGTTCGTGATATGGCATGCGCCTGCCAAGCCAACTTCGGCCTGGCGACCAATGGGGAGACCAATATGCGCAACCTGACCACGATCATTGTCCTCGGCCTCGGAACCGGTGCTGCCGCCTGCGGCAAGAAGCCGCCGGTCGAGCCGACACCCGCGACCTCCAAGCCCGAGCCGGTCGCCGCTGACGCCGCCGCCGCGCCCGCTGACACCGCCCCGGCAGCCGTCGACACCGCCCCGGCAGCCGCCGCCGAGGTCGTCGCCGAAGCCCCGGGTGCCGCCGCCGAGCAGTGCGGTCGCATCATCGCGAAGTCGTGGAAGGCCATCCAGCCAGGCCTCACGAAGCTCCTCGGCGCCGACCCCGCGACCCTCGAGGAGAAGTTCACCAAGTCGGACTCCTACACCACGGACTTCCTCGAGAAGTGCCCGGCCGCGCCGCGGTCGTATCGCGACTGCATCGAGGCCGGCGACAACCCGCTCGAGTACATCTACCCGTGCGACGCGAACGCCCCGGACCCGCGCCCCGGCGCCTTGCCGACGCCGAGATTGCCCGGCCAGCCCGTGCACTTGAAGCCGGTCGCCTTGCCCGCCGGCGCCGGCGCCGACATCGGCAAGCGCCTGGTCGGCACCTGGGAATCGATCGACAGCATCGGCAGCGAGACGTGGACCATCGACGCGGCCGGCAAGGTCGCGGTGGTGCGCACGCGCAACGGCAAGCCCGAAGAGAAGCGCTCGACCGACGATTTCAGCCTGACCTTCGAGAACGTCGGCATGGCGACTGTGGCGTACGAAGGTAGCAACAAGCAGACGCGCAGCTTCTACCTGACCGAAGACGGCAAGACGTTCTACTCGTCGGGCAACCTGATGTGGTCGGTCTACCCCGCCGCCGATCGCGCGAACTTTGTCGCGAAGTCGGGCTTCGACTGGGTCTTCAAAAACGGCGACGCGTGCGAGGTCGTCACCTATCTCGGCAGCCTCGTGCCCGCGAAGTGCGCGTTCAACGACCGCGACGGCGGCACCTTCTTCGACGTCGAGTACCAGATCCCCGGCAAGGTCCGCTGGCACACGACCGACCCGGATCCGACCAAGCTCGCGATGCCGCTCTTCGGCACCAACCTGCTCGCGCCCGAGCTGGTCAAGCAGGAGGCTTTCACGAAGAAGTGAAAGCCGCGTGACCTGACCAGATTGGCGGGTTGTAGCACTGCAAAATGACGTGTTCGGCTTCCATTCCGGCCGCAATCTATGCGGTCGAGGTGGGCCGAACATGTTCGAAGCGCCTGAGCTGAACCGAGTCGCGCGTGAGTTGTGCACGCGCGCGTGAGCTTCAAGGATCCCGTCGGCTGACGTGCCGACGGCCTCTTTCAAGCGCTGCGCTCGATCCGGCGCTGCAGGTAAAGCGAGAACCAGCCCTTGTACTTCTCCTGCAGATCCGCGCGCTTCCAGTCGTCGCCGCGCACCTTGCCGCGGCAGGTCGCCGCGCCGCATGCGCAGTTGAACTCGTCGTAGTCGCTCGAGTCGGTGGTCGCGTAGTCGAAGCAGAGCTCTTCGCCTTCGGCGATGTCGCGCATCGCATTCAAGACGATCTGCCCCTGCATGCCGACGTTCGGGTCGCACGAGTGGTTGAAGCAGTCCGCGTCCTCGGGCTCGCGATGCGGCACGATGTAGCGGCCTTCCCACACCTGCACGGCGTGGCTCTGCTGCAGCTCGGTGCACGCCATGAGCTGGTCCCACCCGAGGATGTCGCCGCCCCACACCGTCACGGTCTCGCCCTTGGCGATGGCGCGCGTGGTGTAGACACCGCGGCCCTTGGCGGGAACGCGCGTCTCGGCGACGAGGCCAGGTGCGAGCCAGTGGGTCGTGCGTTCGGTGCTCATGACGTTGCCTTTTGAATGCCTGCATCGGAAGCCAGCCGCAGCGCGACCTCGCGCACGACCTTGGCCGCGTATACGCTGGATCCGCCCGTCGGGTCGAGGCCCGGCGAGAGCTCGACGACGTCGGCTGCGACCAGGCGCCCGGCCGGGATCGCGTCGAGGATCGCGCGGAAGTCGGGCCAGAAGATCCCGCCCGGCTCGGGCGTGCCCGTGCCCGGCAAGACACCCGGATCGAACACGTCGAGGTCGACCGTCAGGTAGATCGGCCGAGCCCCGTCCACATCGCGATCAGCGATGAGCTTGGCCAACGTTACGCCCATCGGATGCGTGATGCCGTCCTCGCGCGGACCTCCGGCCAACACCGCCGGTGCCGGCCGTACAAGGCGATCAGCCGTACGCATCTCGACGAACTCTTCGCGTGTGCCCGAGCGGATGCCGACCTGCACGAGCCCACGCTCACCGACCGTGCTCAAGCAGCGACGCATCGTGCACGCGTGGTTGTGGTGCTGCCCGAGGTAGCTCTCGCGCAGGTCACCGTGGGCATCGAGCTGCACCAACAGCAGGTTTGGATGGCGCGCATGCACCGCCTCGACCGAGCCGGTCGAGATCGAGTGCTCACCGCCGAGCATCAGCGGCACCATGCCCGCCTCCATGATCGACGTGACCGCCTCGCGCACCCGCTCGACCATCGGCTCCGGCGGACCCATCGGCACCTCGAGGTTGCCGAGGTCGCAATAGCCGATGTCCAGGAGATCGAGGTCCTGGTCGGGCGAGTAGCTCTCGAGCACGATCGACGCCGACCGGATGTGATCGGGCCCGAAGCGCGTGCCCGGCCGGTACGACGTTGTCCCATCGAACGGCACGCCGAAGATCGCGACGTCGCCGAGCTTCGGGGTGCGTCGCGACTCGAGGTAGCGAGGGCCGTGGTCGTCCAGCGCCAAGTCGAGCTCGATAGTGTCCGCACTCATTCGCCCGCCGCACCTTCGGCAATGGCCCGCTTCATGTGGTTGGGCACCGCGAACGCCCCACGATGGATATCGCGATTCCAGTACTTCGACTGCGCCTCGATACGCTCCGCCCGGGCGGCATCGACCGCGAAGCGATCGACACCGGTGTGCGCGAACGTCCACGACCAGGCGCCACTGGGATACAGCGGCACGGGTCCATAGAGAGGGTGCGACTCGCCGAACACCTTGCCGATCGTCTTGATCATCTCGAGGTGCACTGGCTTGGTCATGATCGGCGACTCGGACTGCGTGATGAAGCAGCCCCCGTCCCGCAGCATCGACTTGCAGCCCGCGTAGAACGCCTCGTTGAACAACCCGACGGCCGGGCCGACCGGGTCCGAGCCGTCGACGATCACGACGTCGTACGTCTTCTCGAGCTCGCTGCGCTTCACCCACGCGATGCCGTCACCGATCGTCAGGTGCAAGCGCGGGTCGTCCCACGCGCTGCCGATCGTTCCGAGGTACTGCTTCGAGGTCTCGACCACGAGCCCGTCGATCTCGACCATGTCGACGTGCTGCACCTCGGGGTGCTTGAGCACCTCGCGCACGGTGCCACCGTCGCCGCCGCCGATGACCAGCACCCGCTCGAGCCGCTTGGCGGTCGTGCACGGCACGTGCGCGATGAGCTCGTGGTACACGGACTCGTCACGCTCCGACGTCATCCACAGATCGTCCAGCAGCAGCGCCCGTCCGAACGCCGTCGTCTCGATGACCGACACCGTCTGGAACTCACTCTTGCCCATGAACAACGTGCGCTCGACCTTGAGGCCGAACCGCACCGCATCATCCGTGACCTCATCGTACCAGAGCGCCATATCGTCCTCCCGGGGCCGCCCCGCAGGCGTCCCGGACGGGCGCTGCAAGGAGGCACAAAGCGTGAGTTTCCTACGCGAAACACCGCGCCACGGCAAGGACCGGCAACGCTGCGATGAGGGCCGCCGATGGCAGTGATCCCGCTACAGAGGCCGCCCTCCCAAGAGCGAAGGACCCCCGGCTCGTCTAAGCGCACAACCACCCAGCGAAGGCCGCTGAAGGTCGGGATGCCGCTCCGACCTGGAGCCCGCCCATATGCCTCATCCTGTCCTCAGCAGCTCGCGCGACCGGGAGCAGCGGCGCCCGGCCAAGGCGGCCGGAGCGCTGGTTGAAGATCCCCCGACCGGAGCCAAGGTCGCAGCAGCCACCCGATTCTCGACATGGCGCCCGCGCTTTTTTCAGACCACTCGGCGCCGCCGAACGACCAGCAACGCGAAGGCGCCTAGCAAGCCCATCGCCTCGAGCCCGCCGCCCGCGCACGAGCCACCTTCGACCTGGAAGTCGACCGCACCACCGCCGACGTCGTCGTCGCCGAAGTTCGGGTCGCGCTCGCCCACATCCACCCGGCCGTCTTTGTCGCTGTCCTCGATGCCGTCCGACACCGAGCCATCGTCGGTGTCCGAGTCCATCGGATCGGTGGTGGTCAGCGGGTCGGCGTCGGGGATGAAGACGCTCGGGTCGGTGTCGTTGCCTTCAGGGGTGATGAGCCCGCTCTCCATCCCGTCCAGCAGGCCGTCGCCGTCGCTGTCCGGGTTGAGCGGGTCGGTCTCGCCCTGCCCGCTCGTGCCGGTGATGCCGACCGTGCCATCGTGGCGGCCGTTGCCGTTGTCGTCCTCGTTGCCGTCGATGAGGCCATCGTCGTCGGTGTCGTCGTCGAGCGGGTTGGTCGTGGTGTCGGGGTCGAGGTCGGGCTGCCACTGGCTCTCGTCAGTGCCTTCGAACGGGATCCCGTGGTCGCTCGTGCCGCTCGGCAAGGGCTCGCTCACGCCGACCTCGAGGCCGTCGCACAGCTTGTCGTCATCGCTGTCGCACTTTAGCGGATCGGTCGGACCGATGCCGGTCAAGGGACCCGTGCCGTCGCGTTCGTCGCCGTCGCTGATGCCGTCGTCGTCAGTGTCCGCGTCGAGCGGATTGGTGTCGATTCCTCCATCGTAGTCATTCGGGTCCCCGGCCGCGATCTCGGCGCCGTCGTCGATGCCGTCGCCGTCGGTGTCGGGGTCGTCGGGATCGGTGCCGAGGACCACCTCGGTCTCGTCCGGGATCCCGTCGCCATCGCGGTCGCCAAAGCGCAGGACCACGTCCGCGATATCAAAGCCGCCATGGCCGTCGGCGATCTCGTAGCGGAAGTGCAAGGGACCCCGGACTCCGATTAGAATGGCTGCGCGCAGGGGCTCGCTCGGCTCGAACACAAGGTCGCCGTCGTCACCCCACACGATGCGACCGGCCTCGGTCTGGGTCACCCACGTGATCGCCAGCGCGTCGCCATCCGGGTCGCTGTCGTTGCCGCGCACCGGCAGCTTGGTCGGGGTGTTGGCGCTGACGAGGTAGTCGTCGTCGACCGCGACCGGCGGACGATTGGCCGCAGGCAGGATCTCGACCTGCACGACCGACGTGTCGCTGCCACCACGCCCGTCGCTGACGGTCACCTGGAAGCGCACGACCCCGGTGTAGCCCGCAGGCGGCGTGTAGAGGACCTTGCCCCCAACGATGGTGGCGGTGCCGACCGGCACGTCGCCGACGATCGCCAACATCACGACGTCACCATCGGGATCGAGGTCGTTGGCAACGACATCGATCGTCAGCGGCACGCCGACCTTGGTCGAGCGGAAGTCGTCGACCGCGACGGGCGGCTGGTTCGGACCGGCCATCACCGTCACACTCACGTCCGCGACCGCGCACGCGCCGGCCGTGTCGCACACGACGTAGCAGAAGCGATCGACGCCGACGAAGTCGGTGTCCGGCGTATACAAGAGCGTCCCGTCGGCCTGGAATGCGGCCGTGCCGTTCAGCGGGTCGCAGGCCGGGCCGCCGCTCAAGCGGTCGCCATCGGGGTCCGAGTCGTTCGCGAGGACCGGCACCTGGACGGTGACACCCTCGCCTGTCGTGGCCGAATCGTCGCGCGCGACGGGCACGCCGTTGTCGCCGTTGGGCCCGCCGACGACGATCACCACGACCGCCTCGTCGCACAGACCTCCACCGTCGCAGACTTCGTAGGTCAGCGTCTCGGGGCCTTCGTAGCCGGGCGACGGCACATACACGACCGCGTCACCGACGACGGTCGCCGTGCCGTGCTCAGGGTCGACGACGATGGTGGGCGAGCCGAGCACGTCGCCATCCGGGTCGTGATCGTTGGCGAGCACCGGCACCGACACGGCCGTGCCAGCGGGCGTCGTCGTGCGATCGTCGAGCGCCAGCGGCGGGTCGCCGACCGGCGTCACGCGCACGACCACGTCGACATCGCGGCAGACTGTGCGGTCGCCGTTGCAGGTCGTGTACACGAGGTTGTCAACGCCGTGCCAGTCCGGGTCGGGCGCGTAGAGGATGACCCCGTCGTCCATGAGGCGGGCGCTGCCATGGCGCGGCGGCACGAGGATCGACAGCGGCGTGAGCAGCGGGTCGTCGTTGACGCGCACGAAGATCAACACGGCGGTGTCCTCGGGGGTCTCGGAGAGATCCGCCAGCGCGATGTATTCCGGCGTGTTATCGCCAACTTGCACGATGACCTGGGCGATGTCGCAGGCGCCCAACACATCGCAGACCTCGTACTCGAACTGGTCCGGCCCGACGTAGTCGGGGTCCGGCGAGTAGATGATGTGGCCATCGGGATCGACGCCGAGGGTGCCATGCGAGGGCGACTCGGGGAAGCCCGTGACGGCGATCGGATCGCCGTCGGGATCGACGTCGTTGGCGAGCACCGGGATCGTCACCGGCTCACCCGGGTTGGTCGTCGCGCGGTCGTCGTTGGCACGCGGCGCAGCGTTGACGACGATGGTCACGTCGGCGCGGGTCGCCGGCGCGGTGCCCGCGGCGAGGTCGTAGGCGAAGACCAGCACGCCATGGAAGTCCGGCACCGGCACGAAGCTGAAGGACCCATTCGGGTTCAGCGTAACGACACCCTCGGTCGTGGGATCGGGCAGCGTCGCGTTGACCAGCGTGACCTGCGCGTCGGCACCCGGCGGCACCACGTCGTTGTGCGCGACGCCGGTCGGCTCGGGCACGACCAGGGTCTGCCCCTGGTTGGTCGCGTAGTGATCGGGCACCGCGAGGCCGGACTCGAGCGTCACGCAGCGCGACAGCTCGGGCACGCACACCATGTCCTCTTCGCAGTCGTCGTCGCTGCCGCACACGATGCAGCGGGGTCCGCCGCTCGCGTCCTCGTCGCAGATCGGCTTACCCGTCGAGCAACCCGGGTCGACCTCACCCGGTGGGGCGAGATCGATGCACGGCACACACACGTCGGGATTGGGGCGCGTGTCGCAGACAGGAGCCGTGACAAAGCAGCCAGGGTCGACGCCGACGCCGGGCAGGTCGATGCAGCCGACGCACTGGCCACCGGCGTTGCACACGCCGCCATTGCAGTCGGAGTTGTCGTTGCAGCCGACACAGATAGCGCCATTGGCCGCGTCGCTGTCGCACTCGGGCGCACCCGCTGAGCAGCCGGTGTCGACCTCGCCGGGTCCACGATCGTTGGTGCACACGACGCACGCGTCGACCGCGGCAGTGACGTCGCAGATCGGCGCGGTGGCAGGGCAACCCGAGTCCTGGGTCGCGCCCGCGGACGTGTTGCGGCAGGGCAGGCAGCTGCCCGCGAGCGCGTCGCACACCTGATCAGCCGGGCAGTCGTTGTCGTTCTCGCAGCCGACGCACACGCGTGTGCCGCCGTTGTCGTCCTCGCACGCGGGCTTGGCGCCCGTGCAGCCGGAGTCGACGCCGATCACCTTGTCGTCGATGCACGGCTCGCACGCGGCGAGGTCACCCTGGCCGAGGCAGATCGGCAGCACGTTCTTGCAGCCGAGATCGACCGCGCCACCAAGGGCCGTGTCGCGGCAGTCGATGCAAACGCGGCGTGTGGTGTCGCAGACCTTGCTCGGGCAGTCGGCATCGGCCAGGCACTCGACGCAGGTCGGCGCGGTCGGAGCGGTCCAGCAGGCCGGCAAGGCGTTGGCGCAGCCCTGATCGACACCACCCGGGCCTGCCGTGTCGCGGCACGGCACGCACTCGTTCAGGACCGCATTGCAGACCTCGCCGTTCAGGCAGTCGTTGGAGGTCTCGCACTCGACGCAGACATCGCCGTTCTTGCAGACCGGATCGTTCGCATTGCAGCCGCTGTCCGGGCGCCCGCCGTCGTCGACGCAGGGCACGCAGGTGTCGGCCTGGCAGATCGGTGCGCTGCCGGTGCAGCCCACGTCGACGCCGCCACCCTGCGTCGAGTCGATGCAGTCGACGCAGGTGTCGGTCGCCTGGTCGCAGAACCCGCTCGGGCAGTCGTTGGAGATCTGGCACTGGAGGACGGTCATCGTGATGGTCGTCACCGAGCACACGCGCGCGTCGCCCGCGGGTAGCTCCTCGCAGGCTTTGACGTAGCAGACGCCGACACCGGTGAGAGCGCCCGGCGCGACCATCGTCACGGAGCCGTCGGCCGCGATCGAGCAGCTGCCGGTCGTCAGCGACTTCACGATGCCGAAGGTGCCATCGGCCGCATTGTTCACGCGGAACGGCAAGAGCGCGTCGATGTCGCCATCGCTCGGATCGTCGCCGACCACCAAGCCGAGGCTCACAAACCAGTCGTTCATCGGCACGACCTGCTGCTTGCCGGCCGACAGCGTCAGCGTCACCGGCTCGAGCACGGGCGGGTCGTTGACGATGACGGTCCAGGTCGCGCTGTCACAGCCGGCCGGCGTGACGTTGTCACAGGCCGAGTACGACACGACATAGGTGCCGGCCCGGTTCACGTCGGTGGGCACCAGCACGAGCGTGCCATCGACTCCGACCGTGATGACACCGCCACCGACGACGGTCGCCTGGATCGACGGAACGCCGACCGCGTTGCTGTCCGGGTCGTTGAAGACGCTCGCCATCGGGAGCGCTATCGACGGCGTGCCGACGGCCGCCCAGTTGGTCTTGTCGGCGATGACCGGCGGGCGGTTCACGTCGACGTAAACCGTCGCGACGTCGCACAGGCTGAGGTCGAACGGATTGCACACCAGGTAGTCGAAGCGGTCGCGCCCGCCGAAGTTGGCAGGGCCCGTGTAGCTCACGATGCCGTTATTGAGGCTGACGGTTCCGCCCTGCTGGCTCGTGCCGAGCACCAGCGAGAAGGTCGCGCCATCTGCGTTGTCGTCGTTGTCGATGAGCACATCGACCGGCAGCGGGATCGGCGTCGTGCCGAGCGCCTTCGCGAAGTCGTCGATGGCGACGATCGCAGGCGCTGGCGCGCAGGTGTCTGTGAGCGGGTCGCAGTAGCCGCTGGCGCAGTCGGCGTGGTCGACGCAGGGGTCGCCGGGCGGGCAACCGGGGCAGCTACCGCCGCAGTCGATGCCGGTCTCGCTGCCGCCGCCGAGGTTGTGCAGCACGCCATCGGTGCAGCTCGCGATGCGGCACGACACGCAGTTGTCGTTGTTGTTGCTATTGCTGTCGTCGCACTGCTCGATGCCGGTTGGCGGGCCTTGCACGATGCCGTCGCCACAGGTGCGCTGGCACACCGAGGGTCCGGTCGCGGGGGCGGTGCAGGTCCAACAGATCTCACCCAGGGCACAGGTCTCGATGGCGCACGCAGGCGAGCAGCCGTCGCCGTTGTCGGTGTTGCCGTCGTCGCAGGCTTCCCCGCTCTGGATAGTGCCGTCGCCGCAATACGTGGTCGTGTTGCAGATACCATTGCACCCAGCGAGCGCGCGCAGGAACACGCCCGAGTCGAGCCACTGGTCGCCAGCGTCACAAATGACGAGGACGATCTCGTGCACGCCTTCGCCCGATGCCAGCGGCATGGCGCTGCGCAGGTGCGGGGTGAGGCCGTTGTACTCGCTGATCTGCGGCTTGCCGTCGTAGGTTTTGATGACCTTGTCGCCGCCGAAGAACGGGTCGTTGATGTTGATCGCCTGACCATCGGGACCGCGTCCGAAGTTGACGTACGATGTCGTTCCGGCGGCCTTGACGAAGAAGCCGAAGCCGTCGGGATAGAGATCGGCCTGGTAGTCGGGGTACTCCTCGGAGCCGAACACGTAGTCGAGCTGGATGCCGTCGTAGCCCTCGTCCAGGCGGAACTGGATCGTGAGCTTCACGACGTCGTGCGGCTGGATCGGCTCCTCGCCGATGATGAGCTGCGAGCAGAAGAACTCGGGCGAGCCACCGACCGGTGCAGGGCCGATGTCGGGAGTGAGCACACCGGTCGCGCCTTCGAGGATCGCCGAGCCGTCGGGCCGCGTCGTGCCCGGGAGCGAACGGTTCGGACCGATCGCCAGGCGTGCCTCGCCGGTCGTCATGAGCAGGCCGTCGCGCATGCCGAGCGGACCGTCCGTGAACGCGGCGACCGGTCCGCTGCCGCCCGCAGCGTACGTGCCCGAGAACGGAAAGTAGCTGTATTGCAGCGCGTTTCCACCCTCGTAGCGCGCGCTAACAACCTGGATGCCGGCGTCGATGAGCGCCTGCACCATCGCGTTGGCCTGGTTGGTAGGCAGCAGCGTCAGCTCCGCGCGCGCTGGCGCAGCGATCATCACCGCGGCCCCGAAAGCCGCCAACAACCCTAGACTCGCCGCTCTCGAACGCATGCCTGGTCCTCCACGACATACGCTCACCGACCGTTTCCCGCATGTCGGCAACCGCACGCCCATCTCCCCGCAGGAGAGGCTGCTCGACCCCTCGACGGAGAGGTGACCAGCCGGACAATAGTGACTGCTTTTGGCTACCAATGCCAGCCCAGAGCTTGGTTTCTCACGCGCTCGGACGAAACTGTAGTCAACCGTCGGTTTTGCCGTGCCCCTGACAGCCGCGTGGGTCGACTCGAGCGCGAGCTCGTGCCGGATCACTGCTGCGACACCAAGCCCGAATTTTCAGAAGCGGTATTGGCCGACGAACTTGAAGACGCGCTCATGCACATCGGCCGCGCCCTCAACATCGTTGCCCAGCGTACGGTCGCTATAGATGGCTGAGATCACTCCGATATTACGCCAGAAGTACCAGTGCAGACCGACGCGCCACTGGAGCTCGTCGAGCTGACGCGCGACATCGGTCTCGGCGACGACCGGCACTTCTTCGGGGGTGCCCGGCAGGTACTGACCAATGTCGGCGGCGAGAAGGAACATCTTCGGCACGAGCAGGTAGCCGAGCGACACGTTGTACGCGACCTGCCACGACTTGAACTCGAGCTCACGCTTCACGTAGGTCTCGGCCGAGCCGATGAAGTTGCCGCTGCGCAGGGTCAGGTTGACGTTGGCGGCGGGGTAGCGCTCCTGCGCGCGCTGGTCGTACTTCACGCCGACGCTCATACCCAACGCGGTCGGGACCGGCGTGTAGAGCATCGGGCTGTCCCAGCGCGTGATGCTGCCGACGAGATCGATGCTGAGCTGGGCGCCGACCGACCAGGTGTAGTTGGTGTTGTCGAAGGTGAAGTAGCGGCCGCCGACGTTGCCGTTCGAGCGACCCGAGCCGCCCGCGACGTACACGCGATAGTCGAAGATGCCTTCGGTATCGATCTGGCCGCCGACCTCGAGCGCCGCGCCGTTGCCCTGCTCGAACGCGTTGTAGAGGTAGTACGGCGAGTCGATCAGCAGCTGCTTCGAGGCCGAGCGGATAAGCGCCGTCGAGAGACCGCCGCCGCCCGAGTTGATGTTGAGGTAGTGGCCCTTGCCGAGCGGCACCTGGAACATCGCGAACGTCAGGCGCGGCGTACGCTCAGCCCGCATCGACACGAGGAAGAAGGAGTCCTGGATGAACGGGATCGGACCGAATGCGCGCAGCTGGAGCACGGTGAAGCGCGTGTCCATCTCGTCGGCTTCGATGTCGTAGCTCTGCGTGATGTGCGACACGATCGAGAAGCGGATGCCAGGGTTCTCGCGGCAGACGCTGACCTGCGCATCGAAGCGGCAGCCGAAGTCGGCGCAGTCGGTGCGGCCATCGTTGTCGTTGTCGATGCCGTCGGCGCAAACCTCGTCCGAGCGCTCGCCGTCCTTGTCGTCGCCCTTGCCGATCAGGTCCTCGACGCTCTTGCCGGGGGCGAGGTCGGGCAACGAGTCGTCGTCGACGCCGCTGCTATTGCCGCCGACGTTGCCGCCGACCTGCTTGTCCCAGCTGCCCGAGCACGCCTGGGTGCCGACACAACCCTCGTCGTCGCAGTCCGGGTGGCCGTCCTTGTCGTTGTCGATGAAGTCGCTGCAGCGCTGCTCACCGACCTCGTCGCTGCCGTCTGGCTTGCACGCCGGGTCGTCGTGGCAGTCGTTGTCGCCGCAGTCGAAGACCGTGTCACCGTCGTCGTCCTTGCCGTTGGTGCAGTCGGTCTCCTTGGCCGAGACCAGCACCGGGATGCAGTCGCTGTCGCCTTCCTTGCACCCGCCGACCGGCGTCGGAGCAGCCGCCGAAGCGACGCTCGCGGACAGGGTGAGGAGCAGACCCGAGACGGGGACTAAAGCTTTGAGCACAAAGGATCTCATTCGCATACCCTCGCCCCGGCGCAGACAGTCACGTCCGGATTCCATGAACAATCCCAGTCGGCGCAGTCGACGAACCCGTCGCCGTCGTCGTCGATGTCGTTCGAACAGGCCGCGTTCGCCTCGTCGGGCGTGCCGGCGCTCTCCTGGCAGGCGCGCCGAACGCTCACGTCGTCGGCCTGGCTGCACGAGAAGTCAGCGCAGTCGGTGAAGCCGTTGCCATCGTTGTCGATCCCGTCGCTGCACTTGGCGAAGTCGACCTCGAGGATCTTGTTGCACTCGGCCACGACCTCGGGGTCGAGCGCCTTCGAGCACGAGAAGTCGGCGCAGTCGATGAAGCCGTTGCCGTCATTGTCCTTCCCATCAAAGCACTTCTCGAGCGTGTTCTCGGCGAGCCCAGCGCAGTACGCGACGACCGCCGGGTCCAGCGAGCGGGTGCAGCCAAAGTCGCCGCAGTCGGTGAAGCCGTTGTTGTCGTTGTCCTTGCCGTCCTTGCACTTTTCCAGCGTGGACTCCGACTGGTCCAGGCAGAACGCGACCACCGCGGGGTCGGTCGCCTTCGAGCACGAGAAGTCCTCGCAGTCGGTGAAGCCGTTCTTGTCCTGGTCGATGCCGTCGCCGCAGGTCTCGAGCGTGTTCTCGACCGGGGCGGCCGCGCACAGCGCGAGGATGGCGGCGTCGGTCGAGCGCGAGCACGAGAAGTCGGCGCAATCGATGAAGTTATTGCCGTCGTTGTCGACGCCGTCGCCGCAGGCGGCCAGCGTGTTCTCGGGCGAGCTGCAGGCGCCGACGCCCGCGCAGTCCGGATCGGCGCAGTCGCTCTGGCCGTCCTTGTCGTTGTCGAGGCCGTCGCCACACGCCGTCTCGGTGCAGAAGCCGAGCGACGAGCAGTTCGAGTCCTGGCAGTCGACGTCGCCGTCGCCGTCGTTGTCGCGACCATCGAGGCAGGTCAGCTCGCTGTCCTCGTCGCACACGGTGACGAAGATGCCGCGCGAGCAACCGAAGTCGCCGCAGTCGGTGAAGCCGTTGCCATCGTTGTCACGGCCGTCGCTGCAGAGCTCGTTGGTGAACTCGCGCCCGCAGCAGACCTCCTGGATCGCCTGGCACTTGCGATCGCCGCAGTCGAACTGACCGTCGTCGTCGTTGTCGATGCCGTCACGGCACAACGCGAGGGTCACCTCGGGCCTGAAGTTCGGGATGAGCGGCACGTACTCGCCGCACAGCGTCGAGGTCATCAGGCAGTCGCCGTCATCGCAATCGGTGACGCCGTCGAGGTCGTTGTCGACCCCGTCCTGGCAGGCTTGGTCGCCGACCTCGTAGCCGAGCACCGGGTAGGCCGGGCTCACATAGTCGCAGCTCGCGAGCGCGCCAGCGACGGTCGCGAGCGCCACCGTCCGGAGCGCCTTCAGCGAAGACATGCCGCCCGCCCTCCGCCGAAGCGACGCTTGAAGTCGACGTAGATCATGCACGCGACCGGCTCGTTCACGACGCGCCCGAGCTTCGCCTCTGCCACCAGCTTCTCGAGCACCGCGGTGAACGCCACGAGCTGCTCGGGGCGCTTCAGGAGCGGTGCTATCGACTTCTTGCGCGCGAAGTTCGAGGCGATCACCTCGAGCTCGTCTTCGGTGTAGGGCCGCGCCCCACCGGCTCCCTTGATGAAAGGCGTCACCGCCGGGTCCGCGTTCATTGCCGCGACCGCGCCGTCGATGCGCGACTTCTCCTCGGCACCGTCATCACAGACCAGCGCGCACTCGGCGTAGGTCTCGTTGTGCACCCACTTCAGCGAGTGACCGTCGACCGACGAGACGAGGCGGTTGTAAGCCCCTTCGCCGTCGGCCTCCTCGGCCATCGAGTGGAGCGAGGTCACGACGAAGTCTGGGATGCCGTGCGCCCACATGCCGCGACGCGCGGCCTTGGCTTCGTTCTGAACCGCGATGAGCTCGGCGTGGCCGGGCTTCGAGTCGACGGAGAGCACGTGGGCGAGACCCTTGCGGATCTGGTCGGCCGCCAGCTCCGGGCACCACCACAAGGTACGACCGTAGGTGTCGAGCTTGCCGTCCGAGCTGCAGTGCCAGACACCGTCGCGCGCGTTGGCGGTCGCCATCTTCGCGAGCACGTACATCTCGTGCGCGGTCCACGGCCCCCACTGGTGGGCCGGGCCGTAGCTCTCGAGCGTGTTGTAGCCCGACAGGCGCGCCTTGCTGCCTTCGAACTTGCCGGACAACACGCGGAAGCTGTCGCCGTCATTGAAGAAGACCGGCGTCGGCACGCCGTTCAAGAAGACCTTCGTCGCCGGCTCGGCGTGAGCGGCGCCGCCCGCGAGCGTGAGCAAGGTCAGCGCGAGCACCGCGACGGGCCGGGTCATTCGTGAGGGGCGCGAAGGCCGCAAAGCGGCTGCCCTCGGATCCCCGATACGAGCAAGGTTGGTCATCGCCAGCTCCCGTTTTGTCGTCGCGTCGGCAGAACGAGCGCGCGAGGACAACGTCATCGAGTCCCGATCGACACGACGTGTGCCGGCCTCTGGACGGCGCGGACCCTTGCAGACGGCAACCTCGAATGCAAGCGCCTTTGCTCTGCGAGTTCGCATGCGGCCCATGCATCGGCGCGCCCTCCGCCGGCCTTTACACTGGCCTGCGAACAGCCAGAATTCGGGCGCGCACGAGGTTGCGAAGCAAGCTCACTCGGACGATGATGCCGTTGTGACCGACGTCCTCGAGGCCTTCGTACTCCGTCCCTGGCAACGCTTCCATGTGCGCGTCACGCTGCTCATGGGGGTCGTCGTCTTCTGCATCCTCGCCGCCATGGGCGTCGCCTACTACGAGGTCGCCTACGCGACCGAGTTCGACGCGCTCCAGCAGCGCATCCACTCGACCGTGATGATCCTTTCGCGCCGCCTCGACGCGAACAAGCTCGCGGCGCTCGACAACGAGAGCGCGAAGACGAGCGCGTACCTGTTGGACGTCCAGAGCGACCTCGCGGCGATCTGCCGCGACGACGTCGAGATAAGCTCGATCTACATCTTCGCGAAGACGGACAAGCCGCGCGTGATGCGCTTCATCGCCAACGTCGAAGACAACGGCAAGTCGGCGGAGAACTTCGGCGACCCGTACCCGATCAGCGACGAAGTCGCCCAGATCAAGCGTGGCTTGCGCGAGATCACGATCGAGACGGAGATGACGCGCGACGCGTTCGGCCTCTCGCTGTCGGGCTATGCCCCGCTCAAGCTGGCCAGCGGAGACACATTCGGCCTGGTCGGCGTCGACATCCTAGCCGGCAACATCGAGGCGATCCGCGCCCGCGTGCTCGGCACGACGCTCGCGATGTTCGGCGCCGCCGCGCTCGTCATGTTCCTCGTCGCCTTCATCCTCGGGCGCCGCATCCGCGGACCGATCGCCGAGATCAACGTGGCCGCCGGCAAGATCGCCAAAGGCGACTTCGAGCACGAGCTCGCCGTCCATCGCAAAGACGAGTTCGGCCTGATGGGCCACCACTTCAACACCATCGCGAAGTCGCTGAAAGAACGAGACTTCCTGCGCGACACCTTCGGCCGTTACGTCTCGCCGGACATCGCCAGGCGTGTGCTCGCCGATCGTTCGGCCGCGGCGCTCGGCGGCGAGGAGCGCGAGGTCACGGTGGTCTTCTCCGACATCGAGGGCTACTCCTCGATGACCGAGCTCATACCTCCAAAGGAGGTGCTCGCCATGTTGAACACCTACCTCGCAGCGATGAACGAGATCATCGACCAGCACCAGGGCTGCATCATCGAGTTCCTCGGCGACGCGATCCTGACCGTCTTCAACGCGCCCAACGACGTGGCCAACCACGCCGAGGTCGGGGTGCGCTGCGCCCTCGCGATGCGCACGCGCCTCGACGAGATGAACCGCATCTGGGAGACGCAGCCGATAGCGCAAATCTGGCGCCAGGCCGGCAAGACCTCGCTGCGCGCCCGCATCGGGATCCACAGCGGACGCGTCGTCGCCGGCAACCTCGGCAGCAAGACGCGCATGAAGTACGGCCTCATCGGTGATGTCGTGAACGTTGCCGCACGCATCGAGGCGCTCAACAAGAAGCTGTCGACGACCTTGCTCGTGTCGGCGGACACCAAGGGGATGCTCGGTGCCGAGCTCGGTGCGCTCGCGGTCGACCGCGGCGAGCACGAGGTCAAGGGCCGCGCCGGAGCCGTGCAGGTCTGGGGGTTCTGAGCGAGCTCGCCGCTTCACACGCTCGCTCGCGGTAGCCGAGACGAGCGCTTGCCGGTACGATGCGCGCGATGAACGAGACCACACACGATCCCCAGGGCGTCGACGATCCCGCGCTGCTTGCCGAGATCGAGGCGGAGTTCGCGGAGCTGACGCGCGAGATCGAGCGCATCTCGGCGATGCCTCGCAGCATGGCGCCCGAGAAGGGCAAGCTCATCGAGGCGTTGCGGGCGTCGTGGCGCACGCGGCTCGAAAGCGCTGAGGTCAAGGACCGACCCGAGTGGCGTCAGCGACTCGACGTGACGCTCGGCAACGCGGTCGACAAGCTGATCCAAGACGGCATCCAGGAAAACGCGGACGGCAGTCTCGGGTTCTCGCTCCGCAGCGACACGCTGCAAGCCGAGGGCGGGCCGGTGATTCGCAGCCTGCTCGACGGCTTCGCGCACATTTTGGAAGAACGCTTCCCGACGCCGGACAAGGCTGCCCCGCAGCCAGCTCCCAACCCGGATGCGCCGCCGCCCAACCCGCTGCAGGCATTCATGGGCAACATCGGGCAGGCCTTCGCGGGCGTGCTCAAGTCCGCCATCCAGAACGTCGGCCAGAACATCGACCAGCTCAGCGCCGCCAACGCTGGCGGCGCGAAGGCGACGCTCAAGGCCGAAGGCGTCGACATCAACGTCACGACGAAACCCCTCGTGATGACCGAAGACGGCGTCACCAACGCCGACGTAGGTATAGCGACCGACCAGAAGATCGTGACCTCGATCGAGTTCGACTCACGCGTCAGCACCAAGACGCGCGCGGTCCCCAACGACGCGTCCCCCGATGCGCCCAAGCCATCGCCCGCATCGGTCGCGGCTGGCGCGGCGACCAACGCGTTCTTCCAGCAATTGATGCAGGGCTTCGGCCAGGCGATCAAGACCGCCGTCAGCCCGCAGCAGGCCCCGGCCGCTAGCCCGGCGGCCGCGCAGCCCGTAACAGCAGGCTCGACTCAGGATGGCGTTCAGCCTCAGCCGAGCGACGCACAGCCCAGCGCGGCGCCGACCGGGGCGGCTCAGCCCGACGCGACACAAGCAGGAGCGCAGGCCAATCCGCTCGCCGGCATCGGACAGATCCTGGCGCAGGCGCTGCAACGCGCGATCGGACCCAACGCCGCACCGGTCGTGCTGCAGTCAGTACCGAAGCCGGCGAGCGAAGCGTCCGACAGCGCGCCAGCAACGACCGATGCGCCACCGCCGGAAACCGCGACGACTCCCGAAGCACCCAAGACGCCGACCCTGCAGATCGACTTCGCGGGGCTGCTCTCGCAGCTGCTCGGCAACGTCAAGAAGCCGCCGGGCACCTGACAGCCGGTCGAAGGTGTGGCAAACTCGGGCCTCCGTCGTGGACGCACCCGCGCCGGAATCCTCAACAACGTCACATCATTCGAACGCACCGCCGGCTGCTTGCAGTGCGGCGCTCACGCGCGTCCAACCTGCGTGAGCGCTGCTCGTGGTGGTCGCGTTTTCAATCGGCCACACATCACCCGTCGCCCCGACCGTTCGCTTATCTGCCGCCGCACAGGCCCACGCCACGAGGTTAGTCATGACACGCCCCCCGCTCTCCCTCCTGACCGCTGCTGCGCTGTCGATGTCCGTCCTCGGCGGCTGCTTCGAGCTGACCAGCTCGAGCACCGAGGACGATCCGGCCCCCTACAATCCGCAGCCCGGCGATGGCCCGGCCGGTCATTGGAGTGACGTCGGCGATACGAGCAACCCGCTCATCGTGCTCGGCCACCAGTTCCAGACCGCGACCATCGGCAACGGCTTCCCCGACCAGGGCACGCTCTGCACGATCTACGCGACCGTCGAGTTCGTCGCCCCCTACGACGAGTACATGCGCTTCCAGGCGAAGATCACGATGTCGAACGGCGCCTGGATCAAGTCGCCGATCTTCTACAACGACGCCGCCGGCAGCCGGAAGTACGCGTTCGACTTCGACACCAGCGGCGACGGCTGCTGGGGCGCTCAGCGCCACTACACCGCCAACCTGCACGTGGCTGCATGCCGCGGCGCGAACTGCGACCCCGGCCTCGAGTAGCGCGCCGCGTCAGCGCCTTGCCTTCGCACCAATGTTCAGTGCTTCCGTTTACTTGAAGTATTCGGTGCGGTGGAAATCGGGGCCGGGATAAGCCCCATTCGGCGCCGGCCAGGCCGCCATGTAGCGGCGCGCGGCACCGACCCCGCGGATTGCGTAGGCGTTCATCGCGCCGATCGCTGCGACTGCACGCGCGACCTCGGGGGCGGCGATATGCGCCTGTCCTGCCCAGCGCGTACCAACGATCGAAGCCTCGAACGTTACGGCGATGTCGCTGACGGTCAGCGCCCGGTAGCTCGCGAACCCGAACGCCAGCCAGTGCCCATGGGGTCCGAGCTCCAGCTCGAGGTAGCGTGAGCCGCGAGTGGCCGACTCGGCGAAGAACACCTCGACGACCTCGTGCTCCCAGAGGCGTTCCGTGCGACCTCGCGCCACAAGTGGCGCCGGGTCAGCTACGAACGGAGCAGCGACCGTGACAGCGATCGCGCCGTCCTCGAGCACGACCCTCACGACCGCTTGTTCTGCGGGTTCCAGCGGGTCGCCATGCCACGTCGTCGCGATCTCGAGTGCACTGCGGACCATGCAAGTAACAATACCGCAGCCGACTAAATCGACCACTCCACTAGGCAGTGTTATCCGGCGCCCAGGACGATTGCCGTCCCATCGCGAGCATCGCTCGCTGTCACAGGAGCTGCATACCATGCGCAAGACCACGCTCATCGCCACCTCGCTCGCGGCCTTCTCGGCCCCTCTCATCTCGACCGCCGCGATGGCCGACGACGGTGACGAAGAGGCCTACACGACCGAGACGGTCGTCTACTCCCAGCGTCGCTTGACGATGGCCCCGAACATCATCCGCGGAGAGCTGTCGCTGTTCGTCGCGGGCTTTGGCAACGACACCGCGGTCGGCTTCGGTGTGGAGGTCGACTGGACCCCGATCGACAAGCTGCAGGTCGGCGCCGTCGCGTCGCCGCGTCTGTCGCCCAGCACCTACGCCGGCGACCCGTCCATCTACGTGCGCTATCAGCTGCTCGAAGGCGCGGCGCAGGTCGCGGTCCAGGCGAGCTACACGTTCACCGACCCGAGCCCCGGCATCGCCGCCATCGGCGTGCCCCTGCGCTTCGCGATCAACCCAGCCTCGCGCATCGACATCACCCCGCTCCTGACGATCGACCTGCCCGCCTCGGGCGAGAAAACTTCGGTCGGCGTGAGCCTTCCGATCTCGCTCGCGGTGAGCCTGTCGCGCTCGATCTACCTCGACCTCCAGACCGGCATCGACATCCCCGACTTCGACTTCGAGCTCGCCTCGATCCCGCTCGGGCTCGAGGTCGGCTACAGCCTGAAGGGCGCCGAAGAGAGCGCGTTCGTCGACATCTTCCTGAACATCGGCTTCGCCAACTTCGTGCGTCCTGGTGCACCGGAAGGCGTCGATGCGACCAGCACCGACTTCTGGAAGGTGGCGATCGGCGCGCGCGGTCACTTCGGTCTGGACTGAAGCAACCATCAGGGTTGACCCTCTGTCAGCCCATCGCTAGCCTGTCCCTCGGAGCCGCCATCGACGCGGCTCCGGGGGATGTTCAATGCGTCGCGCTCCGTGGCTCTCGGGCCTTCTCGCCGTCGGCTGCTCAGCGTTCGTTGCTTGCGACAGCCCCGGCGATCGAGCCGCATCCCAGGACGCGAGCGCGGACGTAGCGACCACTGCCGATACGCAAGGCGATGCGACCGACACCGCGGACACGACCGGCGCCAATGAATCGGCGGTCTGCACCCGCTGGCGCAGCGACCACCCGGTTCGCGCCGAGGGCGAATGGACTGGCTCGGCCGACGCATGCGAGCCCGGCGACTTCCTCGAGCCCGGCCCAACCAACACGCTCCGCCAGGTAAACCTCTACCGCTGGCTGGCCGGCCTGCCCGACGTGAGGCTCGCCGCCGACAAGAGCGAAGCTGCGCAAGCCTGCGCGCTGATCATGCACGCCAACCGCGACATCGAGCACGCGGTGCCCGCCAACTGGAAGTGCGTGTCCGCGGCCGGCAAAGGTGCCGCGGCTCTCTCCAATCTCGCGACCACCGGCGCGGTCGAGTCGATCGACCTCTACATGACCGACCAGGACGTCGCCAGCCTCGGCCATCGCCGCTGGCTCCTATCGAACACGCTCGGCCCGATCGGTGTCGGCTCGACGTCGAGCTTCAGCTGCCTCCACGTCCTGGGCGGCGACGGCGACGCCCGCGCGCGCTGGGTCAGCTGGCCGCCGGCGGGCGACGTGCCCTACCAGGCGATGCACATCGAGAGCTGGATGGATGTCGATCTCGCAGGCTGGTCCATCCAGAGCGACTACATCGACCTGCGGCGCGGCGACGTCAGCGTCACCCGCAACGGCACGACTGTGGCTGTCGACGTGTGGGAGCTCGACCCGGGCTATGGCTCGAGTTTCGGCCTCGGCATTCGCCCACGCGGCTGGAAGACCGCCATCGGCGACAGCTACGTAGTCGATATTGCTGGTCTTTCCGAAGGGATCAGCTGGCAGTTCGACGTCGTGGATTGTGACTGAAGCGCCAGGTCGTGCCACAGCGACTGAAGCACCTCAGTCGGTGACGCAGAGCCCTTCGCGTGCGCCACAGTCGATGCAGCAGTGGCCTTTGCAGCAGTCGTCATCGCTGTCGCAGTAGCGACCGAAGTCTTCGATCTGGAGGCAGAGCGACTGGCACTTCGGCTTCTCGAACGATCCCTGCGGCGTGGCCAGCCCGTAGCACAGCCCCGTCGAGCATTGGTGATCGCCGCCGCACGAATTGCCCGGGAAGAGGATGTCGGCCTCGGCCTCTTCGGCGGCGTCGCTCGCCGAGTCGGGAGTCACATCGCTATCGGGCTGCGAGGTCGCGTCTTCCGGACCGACCGAGGTCTCGCCATCGCGCTCGCCTGATCCCTTGTCGTTGTCGCACGCGCCAAGCGCGAGCAGCGCGACCAGCGCGCAGCGGAAGAGCGAATGGAAAAGAGGAGTAGACAGCATGTCGAGCGCTCCGACCTGGATGCGTAAGGGGCTAGCACGTCCCCCGGCGCGACGGCGTTCTTTCGTAGGAAAGGTCGGCGCGGTCAAGTCCGAGGCGACTTTAGACCCAATCGTTCGACGAAACGAACACTTCCAGAGGCGCTCTCTCCCGTCACTACGCCTGCACCGCGCCTCGGGTTGACGGCAGTCGGCGCAGGCGCTAGCAAATAGATCCTCAACGACCAGGGAGCCCGCCATGCGTTTGACCGCTATTCTCTTCGCCCTCGGACTCGGACTGACCGCCTGCGACAACAGTGACGACCCCAACGGTACGGGCGGTTCGCTCACGCAGTGCGACCTCAACTTCAACGGCGGCAACCCGTCGCTCAAGGGATTTGGCGAAGGCTGCGACAGTGACAGCGAGTGCGAGTTCGCCGAGTGCATCACGCCCGGCACCCCAGGCAACCTCACCAACAACGTCTTCGGCTTCTGCAGCCGCGGCTGCGACTGCGAGGACAACACCGCCTCGCAGCTCCCGACCGACATGAAGGAAGAGCTCGACTGCCTCTACCCGTCTGGCTTCAAGAACTTCCACCACGTGGTCGTCGAGTGCGCCAACACGGCCGAGTGTCAGGCCCTCGACCCGCGCTGGACCTCGTGTGAGGTGGCTTCGTCGGGCAATGCCCGCAGAGTCTGCCACGCCAAGTAATTCGCGGGCTGCCTGACTTCGTCAGGCGTTCGCTCACGAATTGGGTGGTGCCGCTTCGTAAGCAACGCGCGGCCTCTTTCGTAACGCGCAGATCAACTACGGGCGGCGATGACCTCCGCGGGGGCCTGCACCAGCTCGATCAGCACGCCCTCCCCGCTGAGCGGGAACGCGTCATTGCCCTTGGGGTGGATGAAGCATACGTCGTGACCAGCGGCGCCCTTGCGGATGCCGCCGGGCGTGAAGCGCACGCCCTGTCCCTCAAGCCACATCACGGCCGCCGCGAGGTCCGACACCCAGAGCCCGAGGTGGTTCAAGGCAGGGTCGTTCACGCGTGGCTTGCCGTTGGGATCGATGGGCTGCATCAGGTCGATCTCGACCGCGTGCACACCTTGGCCGAGCTGCAGGATGTCCTCGTCGACGTTCTCGCGCTCACTGCGAAAGCTGCCGATGGTGGCGACCCCGAAGAGGTCGCCCCACAGCTTCTGCAGGCGCGCCTTGTCGCTTCCGCCGATGGCGATCTGCTGGAGCCCCAGGATCTCGAAGGGTCTTTGTGTCGCCATTGCAAACCTCGTCGTGGTCGTGGCGCGGCCACCATCAGCGCGGCCGCACGCGATCCGACGGGCACCCTGGCACATCACTCTGCCAAGGGCTATACCGTCTCCATGGAGCTAGCGTTCGATCGTTGCGCCGTCATCGGCATGGTTCATCTCCTGCCGCTGCCTGGCAGCCCGGGCTTCACCCGCGGCGGCACGGCCGAGGTCCGTCGCATGCTCGACCGCGCCGCGCGCGATGCCGAGTCGCTGCTCGCAGGCGGCTGCGATGCGCTGCTCGTCGAGAACATGCACGACCTGCCCTACCTGCGTGGCGCGGTCCCACCCGAGACCGTCGCGGCGATGACGCTTGGTTGCGCCGCCGTCGCGCGCTTCGGCGTGCCCTTCGGTGTGCAGGTCCTCGCCGCCGCCAATCGTGAAGCGCTCGGCGTCGCCATCGCGAGCGGTGCCAGCTTCATCCGCGCCGAGGCTTTCGCCTACGCTCACGTCGCCGATGAGGGCTGGCTCGACGCCTCGGCCGGCACGCTCCTGCGCGCGCGTGCGAACCTGTTGGCGGTCCCAACAGACATCCGTATCTACGCGGATATCAAGAAGAAACACGCAGCACACGCGGTCACGGCCGATCTATCGCTGGCCGACTTCGCCAAGGGCACCGCGTTTTCCGGCGCCGACGCAGTCATCGTCACCGGCAGCCAGACCGGCGCCGCCGCCGACCTCGACGACGTGCTCGCCGCGCGCGAAGCCGACCTGCCGGTGCTGGTCGGCTCGGGCATCGACGAGGACAACGTTGTCGCCTTCTCCGAGGCCGCCGAGGGCCTCATCATCGGCACCTCACTTAAGGTCGACGGCGACTGGCGAAACCCGGTCGACCCCGCCCGGGTCGAACGCCTCCTGCGGGCGCTCGGGCGCCTCGGATGACCTTGCCGGACCGGCCGGCGTCACCCGCGACGAGCTTCATCGAACGGCTCGGGCGCTGGAATCTGCGCCGACTCGGCGCGCGCTCACGCAACGATGTGATTGCGACCGGCAGCGAGTCGACCTCGATGCACGCCTACGTCTTCGACCCGCACCCGAAGTCGCCGCCGAACGCGCCACCCCTCGTCTTGATGCACGGCGTCGGCAGCTCCGCGACCACCTTTGCGCGCCTCTTGCGCCGCCTGCGTCCGCACTTCGGCGTGATCTATGTGCCCGAGGCACCGGCCCACGGCGCCTCCGCGATCCCCGCCTCGCCCTTCACGCCGGATGCGCTCTTCGTGCTGGTGTCCGGCTGGCTCGACACCGTGCCGCCCGCGCCGTTCGTGCTGTACGGCAACTCGCTCGGCGGCGGTGCGGCGCTTCGCTATGCGGCCCTTCGGCCCGAGCGTGTCTCGGCGCTCTTGTTGCTCTCGCCAGCCGGGGCTCATGGCACCGAGAGCGAGCTAGAAGAGCTGGTCGCCTCGTTCGACCTCAAGACCTCCGCCGACGCGACCCGCTTCATGGGCCGCTTGTTCGATCGCCCGCGTTGGTATCACCGCCTCGCCGGCAAAGAGCTGCGCCGCCGCTTCGCCTCGCCCTCGTTGCGCGAGTTCTTCTCGCGTGCTGGTCGCGACGACCTGCTCGAGCCGAGTACCGTGAGCGCGCTACCGATGCCGGTGCTGCTCCTTTGGGGCGAGGCCGAGCGCCTCCTGCCCGATTCACATCGACGCTGGTTCGCACGCCACCTGCCGGCGCATGCGGATCTGGTGTCGCCGCCGCACTTCGCGCACTCCGCCTATATCGAGCGTGCCGACGAAGTCGCGGAGTTCGCCCTCGGCTTCCTCGCGGCGCACGAGCTCATCCCGCGGCGCGAGGAAGCCCGAAAGCGCTAGAGCTACCGCGAGCTATTGCAGCTGGCTCCATGCGATGAGCTCGTCGACCCGACTCTCGTGCACGACCATGACCTCGTGCGGCACCGGCATGCCTTCGCGCGCGATGAGTGGTCGCCACGGCACCAGGCCCGCGCGGCCATCGCTTGCGTCCTCGAGCGAGAAGAAGCGGAAGCCGAGCCGCTGCGAGATCCCGACGATCGGATATAGATCCCAAGGCGTGCCGCGCGCGAACGGCCCGAAGACCGCGGCGCCGACCTCGCTTTTCCAGAGGCGCGCAATGCCGATCCCTATCGAGCCGGTGGTCGTCTCGATCCCCGAGAACAGAGGGCGCGGGCCGCCAACCATCGAGATGAGCAGCGACGAGCGAGGCTGGCCGTGCTCGCCAACGAGGATCCATTGTTCGGCGAGGCGACGCTCGGGATCGATGACGAGGCGCTCGGCGATGCCGAACTCGCTGATGCGGTGGACCTCCGGGTCGTCGGGTCGCGCCGCGTAGACCTCGCTGGTCATCACGTCGCCGACGCACGCGCCGATGACCTCGCCGTCACAGACCAGCGCCACCATCGTCCCAATGCCGTGCGACTGGCGACGCATGAACGCACGAGTGCCATCGAGCGGGTCTACCGTGAACCACAGGTCATGCGTTGGATGGGTGCATGGCAAGCGCAGTCCCTCTTCCTCGGCGACAATGCCGAAGTCGGGGAACCAGTTGCTCAAGAGGGTGACGAACACACGCTGAGCCGACTGGTCGGCAGTCGTGACGAAGTCGGGCCGCGAACCGGGCCCAAACGACGACTCTTTGGTGCGCGCCTCGAACGTGAAGCGCTGCGCACGAATCGCAACTATCGCGCGACGCACGGCCTCCTTCATGAGGGTGCCGACGCTGTAGGGATTGAGACTGCCGAGATCGCGTATCACCGCACGCTTATAGCACGGCCACCGCACGCGGGATGAGTCGCTTTCTGAGCCGGTCGCGACATGCGATTGATGCCTGCGTATCGAACTGAGACAGCCGTCGCAGGTTGCGACCCCCCATGATCGTGGGGGGCGTCGGACTGGCTCACGCGCGTGACGCCATATGGCAACCGATCAGCAGCTCGAGTCGCCCTGTTGCTTGTCCTGATGTCGCCCAAAGCGCCGCGTCGCATCTCATCGAATCATCGTAAGGGCCTGAAAACAGAAGCGCCCCGTTCCGGGAACCGGTTCGGGGCGCAAGGCCGAGAGGATCGGATGGAAGGACTTTATGGCAGGGGCTCCAAGACCGGAGCCGGTTGCTTTGGCGGGAAGGAACTCAGGAAGGACCCATACAAGATACAAGACACGTGCCAGCCCTGCAAGGGGTCTTGGTTGATGTGTCTGCGCGAGGCCTCATGACTGGTTCTGCTCTGCTCTGGCCCTTGAACGACAACGGCCGAGCAAGCTCGGCCGAATCTCTATCTGCTATCCGTGATGGTCGCCGTAGCGAATGTCAGCCTTCGAGGCGCCGAGCGCGTGCGAGGACCGCCCACAGGAAGAGGTTGCCGGGGCCGATCGTGAGCAGGAAGTAGGTCAGGTACAGGGTCGGCGCGACGGGCGAGAGCATGCCCGCGATGGCGATGGCGACCAGGTGATGGCTCGGGCCGACGGCGGCTACCAGGCGGAAGGTCTCGTAGCCGCCGGGGCGACCCTGGCCGGTGAGGCGCTCAGCGGTCTGCACGTAGTTCACGAGCATCCAAAAGAGCAGCTTCTCGAAGAGGGTCTTCTTCTGGTCGACATACTTGGCGACTTCGCGGTCGACCGAGTGCTTGCGCAGCCGCTGCTTGATGTCGTCGACGACGCTCGACTTCCACGAGAAGCTCGCGAAGCCGGCAACCGTGAGCAGCAGTACCTCGAAGACACCGAGCGCATGGCCGCCGATAACGATGTTGGAGCGAGTCAGCATGATCGCCATCGCGATGTGCACCGAGAGGATCGTCGCGAGGTCCGCCACGCCATCGAGCATGCGCCCGCGCCATGGCTTGTCCGAAGGCGGGCTGAGGCGTGCGACCTCCCCGTCGGCGCAGTCGGTCACGACCATCGCGAGCAAGAGCAGTCCACCGAAGACCGGCCAGAGGCCGCTACCGGTGAAGCACAGGCCGGCCGAGACGCCGAAGCCGGCGGCCAGGATGGAGACCTGGTCGGCGGTGTAGCCCCAGCGGAAGAGGTGACGTGCCATGCGCTTGGCGATCGGCCGGCTCAGCGAAGCGTCGAAGGCTTCATCGAGAACCATGGGGCGATCTGCGGTGACGGTCGACATAGAGAACCTCCGGGCGCTCGCTCGGCGCGCGCCCGAGGGCCGCACCGCAAGTTCTATGCCCCTATCGAACGCATGCGATTCCGGCAACTTTCCTATGACTCGATGCGTCGCCGCGAAGCGACTTACGCGGCATTACCGCGCACTCCGGTACGCGGTTGACACGAATCGCCTCGACCGCGTGAACCAGGCTCACAGGGGCTTCACTTGCTGACGAAGGGCGGCTCGACACCTGCCGGCCGGGCCGGGAAGGTGGTCGCCGGGGCGGTCGTCGGGCGCACCACGACGAGGCCCACATCGGTGCCGACGTAGAGTCGGTCGCCGTGCCACTCGACCGCCCAGGCGAAGCCGACGTCGTCGAGGATCATGACGCGCTGCCCGAGGCGCACCCAGAGCCCGTTCGAAGTCGCGAGCGCGAGGTCGTCGCCGTTGCCGGCCCAGATCGCCTGCGGGATCGAGCCCGTCGGCAGACCCGGCAGCGTCAATCCGGCCCAGCCGTCAGCGTCCTGGCGCATCACGCCGCGCACCGCATCGGCGACCAGCAGGCGGCCCGCGCCATCGCGGGTCAACGCACGCGGATCGGGCAAGAGCTTCGAGTCCGCGATCACCTCGACGGCGCTGCCGTCCATGCGCGCGACGCCACCCATACGCGGCAGGCCGTCGACCTCGAAGATGGGGGTCTCCATGCGGTCGTAGGGCAGGTCCATACGCTCGGCGGCGCAGGCCGCGATGACGCTGCCATCGGCCTCGCGATAGAGGTCGCGCACGTCGCTCGACGGCAGTCCGACGATGTCCTCCGCGTCCTCGGAGGCGCGCACATAGTGGAGGACCTTGTCGATATTGCCGTCGCGCACGGTGATGAGGGCGGCGCCGCGCGGACCACGGTCGGCGAGCTGCGGTGGGTCACCTGGGCTGTGGCTCGTGCGACCGGCGACCCAGATCCCGTCCGTGCCATCGCCAGCGCCGGGCTGGTGCAGGACGTCCTCGGTGAAGAGGCTCGGGCCGAGGAGCGCCTGATTCGCGGCGAAGCCTTCGGCGCGATCGTCGACCACACGTCCCACGAGGAAGCCGTCGCGATAGGTGCCGATGGCGATGCCGCCGCTTGGGCCGCTCGCGTCGATGGCGGTGACGCCCGCGTCAATCGAGATGCCGCCGCCGCCGTCGCTGGCCGCGGTGACCAGCGGCACGAGCGCCAGGCTGCCACCGGCTTGCGGTTGGCCCAGGCCACTCTGGAGCGGATAGCCGTCGCAGGCGAGGCCGCCGTTGTCGTCGCGCAGCCCGAGCCACGGCGTGTCCGAGCGCTCGTCGAAGCTGATGGCACGCACGCCGGAGAGGATCGGGCGTTCGTAGTGCACTTCGCCGGTCGCGTCGAAGCGCAGCGCGAAGAGGCCGCGGTTGCGCAGCTTCACCTCGCTGCAGAGGTCGGAGATCGCGACGTAGAGCCGCCCGGTCTGGCCGTCCCAGCTCAGGTGATTGGTGTGCCAATGATAGAGCGGCGAGCTCTTCTGGCGGAGGCCGACGATGCCGTTGGTTGCCAGATCGATGACCACGAGGCCGCCGCCCTTCGCCCCGGTGAAGCCGCTCTGCACCTGGCCACCGACCGCGAGCCAGCCCGTGTTCTCGTCGAGCGCCAGGATCTGCGCTCCGAATGCACCGGCCTCGCCGCTGTGGGCCAGGGCCAATTCGCCTTCGCGCATGACCACGCTCGAGGTCGTGCCGTCCCACGCGATGACGCCGCCGTCGGCCGCGTTCCAGGCTCCGAGCGCGATGTAGGCGGTCTGGTTCTGGATGCTCCAGACGATCTCGCCGACGAGCCCGGACGGCACGCCGCCCTCGCCCGGCGTGAGCTTGGTGATGGTGCCATCGGGTGTCACGCGCACGACGTACGACTTGCCGGTGGTCGCGTAGTAGGCCGCGTAGACGGCGCTTGTGTAGATGTCGGTCGCGAGCTTGCCAAAGTCACCACCGGTGTCGTCCGGGATGGAGAGGTCGGCGCCGGTGATCAGCGCTTCGACCTCGAAGGTGTCCGCGTCGAGCCGCAAGAGGCCACGATCGGAGGTCATCCACGCGACCGGCGATGCGAGCTCGGAGCCCTCCGAGATGGCGAGCTGCACTGGCACAACCGGGGTGCCTTCGTAGGTGACCGGGAACGGGGTCACGGAACTACCATCGATGAGCAGGAGGCCGGTGCGCGCGACAGCGAGGTACTTCGTGAATTGGTAGAGCTGCACGCCTGCGGTCGGAGTCGGACCGAAGGTGCCTGCTTCGAGGAACGGGTCGAACTCGGAGTAGTCCTCGAGCGGGAGCTCGTCCTCGTAGTGACGCACGACCCCAGTGTCGAGGTCGATGCGATAGAGGCCTGCGCGATAGACGCCGCTCAGCGGATCGGGGCTGCCGCGGGTGCCGAGCCACAACAAGCGACCGGTCCGCGACATCTGGATGATTGGGCCCCAGAGGCGCGCGCCATAACGCTCGGCGACGATCGCCGGGCCGGGCTCGTCGCTGTCCGCGTCGCCCGTATCGGTCGTGTCGACCGTGTCCGCGGGGTCGGTCGTATCTGCAGTATCGACCGTGTCTGCAGTATCGACCGTGTCGCGGGTATCAGAAGTGTCGATCGGCTCGCTGGTATCGGCGTCGTCGAAGCTGTCGCCGGCCGTGTCCGAAGGGTCGACCTCGCTCGTATCGCTGACGTCGGCGGCATCGCTATCGCCCTTTGCGGGATCGTCGCCACAGCCGCTCAGCAAGCTGGCGAGCGGGAGAATCAAAGCGACCGGAAGCGAATAGAACAGTGCGTTGGGGCGAGTCATGGGCGGACCATGGCGACGGCACAAACTCGAATCAAGCTCGAAGCAAGCGGCTCTGACCTGAGCGCGCGCAAGCGCGGCAGGCGGTTGATTCGCTTGACCGCGAGCGCCTCCGGGCGTCTTGTTCCGGCCATGAAGCCAACTCAGGTCACTATCGGAAACGTACACGTCGACCTCGGCGCCGGCCGCCGTGGCGTCGACATGGGACCCTCGGCGATCCACCTCGCGGGCCTGGTGGCGGAGGTGCGCGAGCTCGGCATCGAGGTGGTCGAGACGTTCGAAGTGCACGTGCCCTCGCCCGAGGCGGCCGCGGTCGGCAACGCCAGCGCACGCTTCCTGCCGACCATCGTTGCGGCCTGCACGCAGCTCGCCGACAAGGTCGAAAAAGGCATGGATCAAGGGCAGTTCCCGGTGATCCTCGGTGGCGATCACTCGGTCGCTATCGGCACCGTGTCGGGCATCGCGCGCCACCTCCGCAAGAAGGGTCAGTCGCTCGGCGTCATCTGGGTCGACGCGCACACCGACATGAACACGCCCGACACCTCACCCTCGGGCAACATCCACGGCATGCCGCTCGCCGTGCTGCTCGGCGAGGGTCATCCCGACCTGGTCGCGATCGCCGGCGATCGCCCCGCCCTCGACCCCGAGTTCGTGTGCGTCATCGGCGCGCGCGACATCGACAGCCGCGAGCGCGAGGTCATCAAGCGCACCGGCATCCGCGTCTACACGATGAGCGAGCTCGACGACCGCGGCACGGCCGTATGTGTGCGCGAGGCGATCGATCGGGTCTCGCGCGCGACCGGCGGCATCCACCTGTCGTTCGACCTCGACGGCGTCGACCCCGATCACGCGCCCGGGGTCGGCACGCCCGTGCCCGGTGGCCTCGACATCCGCGAGTCGCACCTCATCTGCGAGAAGCTCGCGCAGAGCAATCGCCTGGTCGGCGTCGAAGTGGTCGAGCTCAATCCGATCCTCGACGACAAGAACCGCACCGGCAAGCTCGCGGTGTGGCTCGTGTTATCGGCCCTCGGCAAGTCAATTCTGTAGGTTCCACGCAACAGCGCCAGGCGCGCTCAAACGTGCCCAGATGGTAGGAGCGAGGGTGCGAGCGACGAGGCGTACGCTTCGTACGCCGCAGGAGCGACCACCCGAAGCGACGCCCCAGATGGGCGCGTTTCAGCGCGTCTGCGGTCCCCTGATCAGCTTGCCCGGGAGCGCGCCAGTGGGCACGCCGTTCTCGACGATGATCTCGCCCGAGACGATGGTCGCGACGTAGCCGCGCGCGTCCTGGATGAGGCGGCGTCCATTGGCCGGGAGGTCGTACACCATCTTCGGCTGCTCGAAGGCGAGGCGCTCGTAGTCGATGAGGTTGATGTCGGCCTTGTAGCCGACGTCGAGGATGCCGCGGTCGTGAAGCCCGTACATCGCGGCGGTGTCTTGGGTCTGGCGCTTGATGATGTGCTCGAGCGGGAGGCGCTCGCCGCGGGTGCGGTCGCGCGTCCAGTGGGTCAGCATGAACGTCGGCATGCCGCCGTCGCAGACCGCGCCGCAGTGTGCGCCAGCGTCGGAAAGTCCCATCTTCACGCGCGGATGCAAGTGCAACGTGCGCAGGTGGTCGAGGTTCTTATTGGCGTAGTTGAAGAGCGGGAAGTACATCATCGCCTCGCCGCCGTGCTGCATCAGCGCGTCGTAGGCGATGGCCTGCGGGCTCTCACCGGTCGCCTTCGACAGCTCGGCGACGGACTGGCCCGGGGTGGGCTCGTAGTCGATGCCGTCGGGGCCCATCACGTACATCTTGTCGAAGCTGCGCGTGACGAAGCTCGCGAAGAAGCCCATGTCGAGCGGCTTCTCGGCAATCATCGTGGCGCGGAACGCCTGGTCCTGCAGGTGCGCGAGCTGCTCTGCCCAGGGTAGGTCCTTGATCGTCTGCCACGACGGGTAGGTCGCGAACGGATGCGCCGTGCCGCGCCAGCACATCATGATGCCGATGGCGCGACCGGCCGCCTGCGCAAACAGCGGGATGTCCTGCGACGCCGCCTCTTCGAGCACGCCCACGACCTGCTTCCACAGCTCGGGCATCATGTCGGTCTGGCTCAGCGTGAAGATCACGGGGCGCCCGGTCTCGGCAGCGATAACCTTCATCCACTGCAGCTCCTTCGGGACCTGCGTGTGCTCGGAGGCGCACTGGAAGACGCCGTGGCCGACCTCGCCGAGCACCTTGCCGATGCCGAAGAGCTCTTCCTTCGACGCGAACGTGCCGGGCACGAACTCGCCGTCGGTGCCCTTGTGCAAGAGTGTGCGCGAGGTCGAGAAGCCGAGCGCGCCCGCTTGCAGGCCGGCGCGCACGATCTCGGCCATCTTGGCGATGTCGTCATCGGTCGCGACCGCGTTCTTCGCCCCGGCCTCGCCCATCACGTAGGCGCGCAAGGCGCCATGCGGGACCTGTGCGCCGATGTCGATGGCGCGTGGAAACTTCGCGAGCTCGTCCATGAACTCAGGGAAGGACTCCCAGCCCCACTTGATGCCTTCGTGCATCGCGGCGCCCGGAATGTCCTCGACGCCTTCCATGAGGCCGATCAACCAGTCGTGCTTGTCGGGAGCGGCGGGCGCGAAGCCCACGCCGCAGTTGCTCATGACGACCGTCGTCACGCCGTGCCAGGACGACGGGGTGAGGTACGGGTCCCACGTCGCCTGCGCGTCGAAGTGGGTGTGCATGTCGACGAAGCCCGGGGTCACCAGGAGCCCGGTCGCGTCGAGGGTTCGTTTGGCGGGACCGAGGTCCTGGCCTATCGCAGCAATACGGCCATCCAGGACTGCGACGTCCGCGAATCGGGCGTCCGCGCCAGTGCCATCGATGAGCTTGCCATTCCGGATAACGAGGTCATACATCGTGCATCTCGTTTGTGCGTTGCGCGGACGTGCTGACTGGGGCAATGCCCCACTTCAGCACCGTTCGCGTTCGAGCTTGCGCAGCCGCTTCGTCTCGAACGTAGCGCTGTTCCTACCGCGAAAATGCAAGGTACGACATGATTCAGTCGCCGGGCAAGAGTAAGGCGAACAACGTTCGCAAAACCGCATCAACGAAAGATTCCGTGCGGTCGCCCGACACATCCGGCGCCAGGACGGCAGCGATGCCCCGCCCCGTGAGTGAGCCTTCGACCGTGTCGAATGGGCCGCCGGACAAGCGCAAGGTGCGCCACGACAAGAAGCGCCAGTCGTATCTGACGGAGGCGATGGGCCTCGTCGTCCAGGACGGCATGGAGGGGCTCACGATCGCGCGCCTGGCCGCGCGCATGAACGCGTCGGTGGGTGCCGTCTATCGCTACTTCCCGAGCAAGGAGGCGCTGCTCGTCGGCCTGCAGGAGCTGGCGATCGCGGACTTCCACGGCTTCATGCAGCGCCGCTTGAGCGACGTCGCGCCGCGCCTCGCGCATGCCTCGGCCCACGCGCGGGTGCTCGCCCGGATCATGATCGCGTTCGGGTCGTACATCGAGCATGCGGAGTCGTCGCCGCGCCCGCATCGCCTGGTAGATGCGTTCCTGTCATTCCCCGAGGCGGTGCTGTCGGATGCCGAGGCGCGCTCGGTTGGTGAGCGCTTGCTGACCCCGATCCTCGGCGCCTTCGCGGCACTCCTCGCCGAAGCAGTCGCGAGCGGGACGATCGATGCGGGTGACGACAACCAGCGCACCCAGCTCGCGTGGGCCTACGTGCACGGGCTCGATCACTTCCGAAAGCTCGACCGCATCAACCCGGCGACGCTGCACCTGCGTTCGCTGCTGCCGTCGGCGCGTGCCGGCCTCCTGCGCGGCTTCGGCGCCAAGCCGGAGCACATCGCCGAAGCCGACAAGCTGGTCGGTTAGCGCTAACCGCTAGCTGCGCTTCCTGCGGAACAGTAGGGCGAGCGCTGAGATCGAGGCCGACAGCCC
>Ga0105048_10001305_pt1 | contig 40495 bp, 34 predicted proteins | sample MAT05_FD_78382 | JGI IMG/M metagenome (GOLD analysis project Ga0105048, IMG submission 78382) | Freshwater microbial communities from Lake Fryxell liftoff mats and glacier meltwater in Antarctica - MAT-05 | ecosystem: Environmental > Aquatic > Freshwater > Ice > Liftoff microbial mat | place... | reverse complement strand
TCAGGATGTTCTAGATTAGTTTTTAATTCATACGCCTGCGCTCCCCAAGACGTTGGCGCTGCGTAGAGTGCCGGATCGGAACCGAGATAAGCCAAATCCGCGGGATAAGTGCATTTATAGAGGTTGCCATTTCCTTGTGCATCAAAATAATCAGATGCAAAATTTTCATCAATGTGTTCAACATTTAAATAGACACCTCGCAGTTCATCGTTGATATAAAGATTAACAAAGGCAGTGCGAGCAGCAGCTACTCCGGCAGATCTAAATGCGTCATGACAAAGTTTACTTCTAATCAGCGATGGATCATTTTGCTGACCAATCAGATTGAGCTTTTCGATATTTCGCCATTTAGTTCCTGGCAGAAATGAATTAAAAGAAACTTTGAATGATTTTTTTTCTGAGTTGAGACTTGTGTTTCCTCGCAACCTGAATCCTATGTTTTCTACCGTATCATTTGCCAGGGAATTGATGAAAATAAATGTTGCCTCATACATATGTTCGTTCGAAAGCAGGTCAAACATCTGCGTGAGACTATCGGCATCCATAATAATTCTAATCTCCGACACCTCGCTTTGAAGAAATTTAGTGTCAAAATTTGTCAATACAAATTGCGCTTTTGAATCAAAGGAAAACGTTTGACAATTATAAAAGAGAAACAAGAGGAACTGCCTAAAAAAAGTACTGTACATGGCAGCAATTTACTGACAAAGTCCGATATATCGAATCAGTTATTGGTCAGTGTATAAAAATGAATTAATACAAAGTATGATTGTCTGATTTAATTAAACCAAAAGTTTATAAGTTAATACTTCGCTTTTTTCTGTTTGAACTGATAGAGCTGAGCCGGTTTGTGAAGAACGCCTATTTGCTTTTCGTCCAATGGCTTCAGATGCTCTATTTTTAAAATGTTTTTTCTGAAATTTCTTTTATCGAGTTTTTTATCCAGCACGATCTCATGAAGTCGTTGCAATTGTGATAACGTGAACTTTTCTGGTAGAAGTTCAAATCCAATTTTATCTGCGGCCAAATCATGTCGGAATGCTTCGAGTGCGTGGTTCACAATATTGTTATGGTCAAAAGCTAACTCCGGAATTTGGTAAACATCAACCCATTTTGTGGTACCTGCAAAGCTGTTGGGTTCAGGCTTGGCATCATTCAAATTAACCTTATTAGCGATAGCTTCTTCGCTATATTTTATCTTACTTCCCGGTTTGGCATCGTATATATTTACCATAGAGTAGTATCCAACTGTTATGACTCTTCTTTCAGGATGTGCTCTAAAGGTGCGCAGCCATTCCTGATCCTTTAGATCTTTTACTCTGTTAGGATCTCCAAAAGCGTGAAATTGTTTGAGATATATACCTTCGAGAGAGGTGAGTTCTTTCAAAACCCTCGTTGCTGCATTATCAAAACTTTCGTCATGTTGAACTAGATCGCCCGGCAATGCAGCTTGCAAGAGTTTAAGAGGTTTTCCTCTTTCGGGCTGTTTTTGTTCAATCAATAAAACTTTCAGTTTTTTATCATCAAATCCGAACACAACACAGTCTACAGAAATATCAATTTGCTGAGGCTCTCGTTTTGTTTTATTCATATCGATAGAATGATTTATTCTTATAGAAACGCAAAGGAAGCAAATAATCCACAAATAAATCTTAGTGTAATATTCACACTATGGAAATATTCATATACATTTGGCTAAACCTTGATTGCATGAACTTTAAGATTTACTCTTGTTTTGTTTGTTTACTCAGTTTGTTTTTCGCAACAGAGGTGCAAAGCCAAGTAACTTCGCTTTCGGGTAAAGTCATATCTTCAAAAGACCAAGAGCCGCTAATTGGAGTTGTTGTTTCTATAAAAGGAACATCTACGGGAACATCTACAGATATCGAAGGCGTTTTTAAGTTGGTCGCGGTGAGTCCTCAAGATTCAGTTGTATTTACATACTTAGGCTTTTTATCAAAAACTATTCAAAGAGGTCTGCTTTCAGAAATGATTGTGGAATTGGTAGAAGATGACAAGTTGCTTGATGAAATTGTTGTTATTGGATATGGAACACAGAAAAAAAGTGACCTCACCGGTTCCGTTTCTTCAATGAGAGGAGCTGATCTTACAAAAATTCCGTCACTCTCGCCCGAACAGGCTTTACAAGGCAAAATTGCAGGTGTTCAAGTCAATAGCATTTCGGGCGCTCCGGGTGCAACACCTGCAGTTAGAATTAGGGGTGTTGGTACACTCAATAATTCAGCCCCTATCTATGTTGTTGATGGAGTTATTTTAGATGACATTTCTTTTTTGAATTCCAATGATATAGAGTCGATGGATATTCTAAAAGATGCTTCGGCGACCTCGATTTATGGATCAAGAGGAGCAAACGGAGTCGTGATTGTAACAACTAAACGAGCAAAAACAGGAATTGGCGGATCATCTGAGCCTGTTATCAATGTATCTTCGGAGTATTCGGTTCAACATCTACAAAAGAGTATTGATCTTTTGAGTCCAAGTCAATTTGCAAATGTTGTAACCCAAATAAGTCCCGGACTTCTTACCGGCCAGCTAGGTGCAACAGATTGGCAGGATGAGATATTTGATCAGATGAGACCTATTTATACATTCCATGCAGGAATTACAGGTGCATCAGCAAGAAATAATTATTATTTCGGGTTGGGTTATTTCTCTCACGATGGAATAATTGCTAAATCAGATTATAAAAGACTATCACTTAAAATAAATGATAGCTACACCGTCTCTGATCATATCAAAGTTGGCGCCAATTACACCATTTCGCCTGATTACAAAAACAATGAAGCGGGCGTGGTGGCAATGGCATATAGAGCTTGGCCAACTTCTGTTCCTTTTAACGCGGATGGTTCCTTTGCAGAGGTGCAGGGTTCTGGCAATCCACTGGCAGCCATTGAATTCAACAATTCGTACACGAGCAGAATTCGCGGAGTTGGTAATATTTATACCGATATTACTTTCCTCAAAAATTTCACTTTCCGCTCAAGTTTTGGTCAGGATTATTCTCACGTAAAAAACAAAAGTTTTACCCCTTCATACTTTGTGAGCTCAAGCCAAAGTAATGTGCTCAGCGATCTTAATGTTTCCAGCATAGACTATTTTACCTGGCTTTGGGAAAATACGTTGAATTACTCGAAGGACTTTAAAAAACATCACATTGACGCTCTTGCTGGATACACCTCTCAAAAATTTACAACAGAAACAATAGGTGCATCTATTCAAAGTCTAGTAGGCAGCGATCCTGCTCTTTGGTATTTACAATCAGGCGACATTACTTACCTTACTGCAAATAATGCCGGTGAGATAACCACCTTGCTCTCGTCTTTATTCAGAGTTAATTATTCATATAATAATAAATATCTATTTACAGCATCAGTCAGAAGAGATGGATCTTCAAAGTTTGGTAGCAACAATAGATATGGAACTTTCCCATCATTTGCAGCCGGTTGGAATATCCACAACGAAGACTTTTTTAAGTCACAAAAATCTATCAATAAACTCAAATTGAGAGCTAGTTGGGGTATTATCGGGAATGAAAAAATTCCATGGTCGCGTCAATACTCATTGGTGAACAATGCTCAGAATGTTGTTTTTAACGAGACATTATATCCTGGAGCAACCTATGGTATATCGGGCAATCCTGACATCCGTTGGGAAGAAACAACACAAACTGATATTGGTCTCGAAATTGGTTTACTCAATGATAAAATTCAAATTGAAATGGATTACTACCACAAAGTAACAGATGGCATTCTTGTAGATCTTCTTACTCCAGGACACCTAGGTAATGGCCCATTTGCAACTGTTACTTACAATGCTGCCGAAGTATTAAACCGTGGATTAGAGTTAAATATAGTTTACAATGGAAAGATCGCGAAAAAAATTGATTACAAATTGTTCGCAAATGCTTCCACGATTCATAATGAAGTGTTGTCGCTAGGCACCAACAATGATGACACAGGATTTATCTCATCAGGATCTTTAGGTAATGGACAATTGGTAACACGCACCGTGGTTGGCCAATCTGTTGGCGCATTTTATGGCTATAATGTTATTGGTGTCATTCAGAATGAAACAGAACTGTCTACCTCGGCATCTTTAGCCGGACAAGGAGTAGGTGATCTTAAGTTTAAAGACCAAAATGGAGATGGAATAATTGATGCAAAAGATAGAGTATACTTAGGTACTTACATTCCAAAGTTTGTTTATGGATTTGGAGCAAGTTTCAATTATAAGCAGGTCGATTTGTCGCTTGATTTTAATGGACAAACAGGTAATAAAATTTATAATGGTAAAAATGCCGTTCGTCCCGACTTATACAATTTCGAAGCGTCTGCTGCCGAAGGTTGGAGCGGTGAAGGAAGTACAAATGAAATTCCAAGACCAACTTCAGGTGGCATAAACTATGAGCCATCTGATTATTATCTTGAAAATGGATCTTATCTCAGACTTAGAAGTTTTGCTTTTGGGTATTCTTTCAATCAGCAATGGATGACAAAAGTGAAAATTAAAAGCGCCCGAGTTTATGTACGCGCTACAAATCTGTTTACTATGACTGCTTATTCGGGTTACACCCCTGAAATCGGAAGTCAGGACGCTCTTTCGTCGGGTATAGATCTAGGAGTTTATCCACTTACCGCTATTTATTCAGTCGGTATTAATTTAAATTTTTAATTCGAAAAAGGATGAATGCGATGAGAACAAATTATAAAAATTTATTATTACTCTCGACTTTTTTGTGGGTATTAACTCCCGGGTGTAAGAAAGATTTTTTGGAAGTGAGTCCGCAAGGTTCGTTAACAGAAGCTTTGTTTCCTAAAAATTCGACCGATGCATTATTAGCGACCAATGCAGTTTATGCGCAGATGCGTGTTTGGCAATTTCATTCCGGAGGGTTTCCCATTTTAGACATCATTTCAGATGATACGCGCAAAGGAAGCAATCCAGGCGATGGTGCTCGTTTGGAATTATTTGATAATTTTAACTTTAATTCTACCGCATCCGATATATTTCCTTGGTATGCCGCAAACTATCAGGCAATTAAAGCTGCAAATGTTGTTATCCAATACGTTCCAGAAATTGAAATGGATGAGTCAGTAAAAAGTCGCTACATTGCAGAAGCAAGATTTTTAAGAGGATTGTTCTATTTTAATTTAGTAAGAGCATTTGGTGCAGTTCCAAAAGTGACAACAGTGAATACTGAATTTGATGCTGCTAGAGCTTCTGTTAACGAATTGTATAATGATATTATTATTCCCGATTTAATGTATGCAGCTACAACACTTCCTGAAAAGAGCCAATATGGAGCCTCAGATGCTGGAAGGGCAACACGAGGAGCTGCAAAAGGCATGCTTGCAAAAGTATATTTATATAGAGGAAATTGGCAGCAAGCTGCGGATTATGCCATAGAAGTGATTAACTCAGTGCAATACTCCCTTGAGTCTGAATTTGCAAACGCTTTTTCAATTGAAGGGCAAAACGGACAGGAATCGATTTTTGAAATAGGAGCGTTACCTTTTGAGAGTACAACCAACGGTGGAAACCAATTTGCAAATACTCAAGGTGTGAGAGGTACACCAAATAGAGGTTGGGGTTTTAACAGACCGAGTATGTCGCTGATTGGCGCCTTTGAACAAACAGATTCAAGAAGAGATGGAAGTGTAATTTTTCTAGGGGAAGTTTTAGATGGTATTTTGATAGGTGGCGATTTAAGTACACCCGATACAACATGGACGGATGCCTCTGAAACCACTATTCTTGAAGTTGAATGTTATAATCAAAAGGTTTGGGTTCCGGGATCAACTACACTTGAGTTGTGGGGGCAAAATGTTAAAGTAATGCGATATTCAGAAATATTACTGATTGCTTCAGAAGCATTAAATGAGTTAGGTATGTCATCATCGGCACTTCAATATCTGAATGAAGTTCGCGTTAGAGCCAATGTCGATGATGCAACAGAAACAGGACAATCCGCATTAAGCGACATTATATTGAATGAAAGAAGAGTGGAACTTGCAATGGAAGGCAACAGGTTTTATGATCTTGTGAGGACAAACAAAGCCCAGCAATTTTTGGGACCTTTGGGATTTGTCACAGGAAAACATGAATTGTTTCCTATTCCACAAAGTGAAATAGATCTTTCGGGAGGTACTTTGTCGCAGAATTCGGGTTGGTAATAAATTTAAAAACAATCAAACAATTTTTTAATCAATTAAATTAAATCAAAATGAAAAAATCAATTATTCTTTCAGCATGTCTATTGACTGTGGGAGCTATCATCTTCACGGGATGCAAAAAAGACGATGAAGAAGTTCCGATCGTAGTTGCTCCGACTCCAACCGTTCCTAAATCTTCCAATGTGGTATTGCACCTACCATTGAATGGCAATGCTAATGCAGCCGTTGGTACAGCGACGACAGTGACGAACACCGCCACTTATGTTTCTGACCGTAAAGGAACTGCAAATGGTGCTGCTTATTTAAATGGCGCCGCTGCTGCAGGTACCGGTCAAATTATCGAATTGTCGGGTGGTAACTTCATTCCTTCAACTACTACAGTTTCTTGTTGGTACAAAATTGATCCTTCCACATTTGGCCCAGGAAGCCGCATCATGTTTGGTGTTGCTACTGATCGTGGTTATTTCTTGGAAGTTGCTGGTGATCAAGCTTGGTGCAAATTTGCTACAAGCCACAGATTAAATCCTGATCCAAACGCGCATTACTACGGAACAGCTTGGACTGATCCAAATGGTGATGGCAATGCAACAGGCAACGTAGTTTATGACTACTTAGGATCATTGACTACAATGCTTGGTGGCACAGGATGGCATCAAATGGTTATGACTTATGACGAAGTTTCTGCTATTAAAACTCTCTTTGTTGATGGGGTAAAAGTTATGCAGGTTGACCTCAACTCTGATGCAAGCAATGAATGGCACATGGGTGCTCTTAAAATTGCAGATCAAGCTGGTGGAACAGGAGCCGCAATCTCAGGAATCGTTTCTAATCTTACACTTGGTTATTTCTGCAGCGCTTCTAATACTGCAACAGGTTGGTCCGATTATGCTACTTCAACCAATACATGGCAAGGTTCTTTGGACGATTTTAGAATCTGGAATGTTGCTCTTTCTGAAAGCGAAGTGCTTGCACTTTATAACTTCGAGAAATAAGTTTAACGTTTTATCGTAATACATAAGGGGTAATTGATGAAAATTAATTACCCCTTATAATTTTAAATACTATGCGTTCCATTTATAATATGTTCACTCCTTTTTTTGTTTTTTTGATCGCTTCTTCTGCATCTTGTAAAAAAGAGAATGAAGCAATAGTTGATAGTTTTGGTCTTAACGAGCTAAGGGCAGGAACAATGGTGATTAACCAAAACGGATCCTCTACGGGCGTTCCGGTTAATCAGCCATTCATATTTTCTCTCAATAGAACGATCAATATTGCGACAGTTGCTTCTTCCGTTTCTCTTTCTTCGGCAGATGGAAACGTACCTTTGAACTTTGCCTATATTGACCAAAATAAAACCATCGTTGCTAGTCATTTGGCAGATTTAGATTTTAATAAATCGTATAGCCTGACGATTTTATCTTCATTGCAAAGTCAAGATGGTCTGGCTTTGCCCGCGAGAACAATCGCATTTGTAACAGAGCAAACAACATTACATTTAGATAGTTTAAAATTTGAATCACTCAATGTGACATCAATTAATCGCCCGCAGAATGTTGCAAGAAATTTTATTGCCTCAGCTCATTTTGATCGCATTCTTAATCCTTCGACAATCAATTCATCGAATATCAGAATTACCTCTGGCAATGGAATTGATATTCCGTTAAGTCTTTCTATTAGCGGTGATGGTAAGGTTTTGAATATCCAGTCAAATACAAATTTGGTACATTTCGAAAGATATTTTTTGATATTGAATGCTGCCACTCAAGGCACAAATGGAGAGCCATTCACAGGAGGACTCAATAAAATATTTTACACTGAGGTTGACGAAACTCCGAAGTTTCCTGTAGTTTCCGACGATCAGTTGTTGACGTTGGTGCAAGAGCAAACATTCAAATATTTTTGGGATTTTGGCCATCCGGTAAGTGGTCTTGCACGCGAGAGAAATACTTCGGGTGATGTTTGTACTTCAGGTGGTTCAGGATTTGGTGTCATGTCAATTCTTATTGGAATTGAACGTGGATTTATTACACGTCAACAAGGAGTGGAGCGCCTCAATACAATCGTGAATTTTTTGGGAAATACTGCGCAACGTTTTCATGGTGCGTGGTCACATTGGCTCAATGGATCAACGGGTCAAGCAATTCCATTTTCATCTTTTGACAATGGAGCAGATTTAGTTGAGACGTCATATATGATCCAAGGACTGCTGACTGTGCGTCAATATTTGGATCCGAATAATGCGCAGGAAAATATAATCATTCAAAACATAAATCAATTGTGGGAAGAGGTAGAATGGGATTGGTTTACACAAGGCGGACAAAATGTTTTGTATTGGCATTGGTCACCCAATTTTGGCTGGGCAATGAATCATCAAATCAATGGCTACAACGAATGTTTGATTACTTATTTTTTGGCAGCATCTTCTCCTACACATCCAATAAGTTCAAACGTTTATACGAATGGATGGGCTAATTCATCATACTTCGTGAATGGCAATAGTTATTATGGAATTACTCTTCCCTTAGGTTTTCCCTATGGCGGACCTTTATTTTTTGCTCATTATTCTTTTCTTGGCCTCGATCCCAATAATCTGAACGATGTTTATGCAAATTATTGGACACAAAATGTTAATCACAGTAAGATAAATTATGAATACTGTGTTGCAAATCCTCTTAACAAAGCCGGATATAGCAATCGTTGTTGGGGACTTACTGCTAGCGACAATTATGCAGGTTACAATGCACACTCACCTACAAATGATTTGGGAGTGATCACACCAACTGCTGCATTGGCTTCGCTGCCATATTCCCCAGTTGAGAGTATGGAGGCCATAAAGTTTTTTTATTATACCATCGGCGACAAAACATGGGGATCTCATGGATTTTATGATGCATTCAGTCTTCAAGAAGGATGGTGGGGAGATTCTTATTTGGCTATTGATCAGGGCCCAATAATTGTTATGCTTGAAAATTATCGCACAGGATTGTGTTGGGATTTATTTATGTCATGCCCTGAGGTTAGTTCAGGAATGTCCGTACTTGGTTTTTCCAATTAAAAATTAACGGATATGCGATTTGTTTTTTTTCTTGTAATCTTAATTCTTTTTGCGCAAAGTGTCTTTGCAGCTAAAGTTGACACCATAAGTATTTATAGTTTTTCGATGAATAAGTCGATAAATAATGTGGTTGTGACACCGGATGATTATCTAACTTCTGACCTTGAATATCCTGTAGTTTATCTATTGCATGGATATGGCGGTGATTACACAAGTTGGATCAATCTTGCGCCGCAGATCAAAGAATTTGTAGATGAGATGTCGATTATTTGTGTCTGCCCTGATGGAGGTTATAGGAGCTGGTATCTCGATAGTCCTATTGATACATCTTTTAAATATGAAACGTACATCGCCTCTGAATTATTGAAATTTGTTGATTTAAATTATCGTACCAAAGCAGACAAAAGATTCAGAGCAATTAGTGGATTGAGTATGGGAGGACATGGTGCACTTTACCTTACATGTCGACATCCCGATTTGTTTGGAGCAGCCGGTTCGTCAAGTGGAGGAGTTGATTTAAGAAAGTTTACCGCTTCATGGGATTTGAAAGAAAAAATTTTGGGTGATACAATTTGTTGCAAACAGAACTGGGAAGACCATTCTGTTGTCAATTCAATCGGGAAATTGAGGAAGAAAGAGGTTCAATTAATAATCGATTGTGGCCAGCAAGATTTTTTTCTTGATGTAAACAGGAACTTGCACGCGCGCATGTTGGAATTAAACATTGATCATGATTATATAGAACGTCCAGGAGAACATACATCTGAATATTGGCAATCATCCATTGACTTCCATTTCCTTTTCTTTCATAAATTTTTTCTAACAGCAGACAATCAAAAGAAATGAAATACTTCAGTAAAATATTATTTGCCGGCTTAGCGGTAATCTATCTTATTTCATCTTGCTCCAATAAAAAGCTGGTGATTGAAGTTGACAAAAATGATTTGCGCAAACGTTTTGTAGATTCTCTCATGAGTAAAATGACTCTTGATGAAAAAATTGGTCAGTTAAATCTGCCGTCTATCGGTTTTGATGTCACGGGTCCATTGCTCAGTGTGGATGTTGAAGGCAAAATAAGACAAGGCAAAGTAGGTGGCGTTTTTAATACCTATACTCCCGTTGCAGTTCGAAAGCTTCAAGAAATTGCAGTCAATGAAACACGTTTAAAAATTCCTCTTCTATTTGGTTATGATGTAATACATGGGCACAGAACTATTTTTCCAATTCCACTTGCACTGGCTTCGTCATGGAACATGGATCTAATTGAACGCACTGCTTACGCTGCTTCTCGCGAGGCTACAGCCGATGGATTAAATTGGGTTTTTTCTCCAATGGTTGACATTGCCCGCGATCCACGCTGGGGAAGAGTGTCAGAGGGCGCTGGAGAGGACGTTTTTTTAGGTTCGCGCGTTGCTGAGGCGATGGTTAAAGGTTATCAGGGGAAAGGTTTTGACGATCCAACTCGTGTTATGGCTTGCATAAAACATTTCGCTCTTTATGGAGCTGCTGAAGCTGGCAGAGATTACAACACAGTTGATATGAGTGAAGTGAAAATGTACAACGATTATCTGCCTCCATACAAAGCAGCAGTGGACGCAGGTGCGGCAACTGTGATGAGTTCTTTTAATGACATTAATGGAATTCCGGCATCGGGCAATCATTGGTTAATGACTGATTTGCTTCGAAAGCAATGGGGATTTTCTGGATTTGTAGTTACTGATTACACTGCAATCAATGAAATGATAGATCACGGAATGGGTAACGCTGCTGATGTTGCCGAACAAGCGATCGAAGCAAGTGTAGAAATGGATATGGTGGGTGAATTATTTCTGACACAACTACCGGGTTTATTAAAATCGGGTAGAGTGAAAGAAGAGAGTATCAACAACGCTTGCCGACTTATTCTAAATGCAAAATACGATCTTGGCTTATTTCAGAATCCATACAAATACGTGGATGAAACTAGAAATAAAACAGAGATGATGAGTAACGACAAACTCAAATTGGCGAAGGAAGCTGCGATAAAAAGTATGGTTCTTTTAAAAAATTCTAACAATGTTTTACCTCTTAATCCATCACAGAAAATTGCATTTATTGGTCCTTTTATTGATGACCAAAGAAGTCTAATTGGCAACTGGAGCGGAGCAGGTGACTGGAAAAAAGCTATCAGTATTCGGGAAGGTCTTACAGATAAATTTGGTGCAGACAAATTTTTATTTGCAAAAGGATGTAATATCATGGAAGATGAAGTTCTGCGCAAAAGACTGAATGATCACGATGGCAGAATTGAAATGGACACAAAGCCTGAAGACCAACTTTTACAAGAAGCTATCGAAACTTCGACTAAAGTTGATGTTATTGTTGTTGCACTTGGAGAGACTTTTGGAATGAGCGGTGAAGCGGCTTGCAGAACAAATATTGGATTACTTGAAAACCAAAAACGACTATTGGAAGCACTAGTGAAAACCGGAAAGCCTGTAGTTCTTCTTCTTATGAACGGTCGTCCGCTTGACTTAAGTTGGGAGGATAAAAATGTTTCTGCAATTCTCGAAACTTGGTTCGCAGGATCAGAAGCCGGTAATGCTGTTACTGACCTTATTTTCGGTGATGCCAATCCATCAGGAAAATTGACAATGACATTTCCAAGGAACATTGGACAGATCCCAATTTACTACAATGCAAAAAATACGGGCAGACCATTCGATGCAAGCGATAAGTACACTTCAAAATACCTCGATGTTGATAATACACCATTGTATCCGTTTGGTTATGGTCTAAGTTATACGACTTACGAATATTCCAATTTACAGATTGATAAATCAGTTCTGCGCAATAACGAAAAACTGAGAGTAACTGTAGATGTTAAGAATTTAGGTTCAAGATCGGGAGAAGAAATTGTACAGTTGTATATCCACGATCTTGTTGGTAGCATTACTCGTCCCTTAAAAGAATTAAAAGCATTTACCAATGTAAAACTCGATAAGGGTGAATCGAAACAAGTGAGTTTCGAAATTAGTGCGGATGATTTGGCCTTTTACAATTCAGAATTAAAACGAGTAACAGAACAGGGTGACTTCGAAGTTTTTGTTGGTGGAAATTCGTCTATTAGTACAAAAGTTTCTTTTAAGTTTGAGTGATGCTGATAAGTGTGCCCAATGAATTGGTGAACATAATTGTAAACATCATATCCTTGTACCAATAACCTCTATCAATTAAACCAATACCATGATGTCGAACGAAGTAAAAACAGCCGCAACGGGTCCTTTTGCAACATTGATTACTGTATTTTTTTTCTGGGGATTTGTGGCAGCTTCAAATGGAATTTTTATTCCTTTCTGCAAAAAACATTTTGATTTAAGTCAGTTTCAATCTCAATTGATTGACACGGCTTTTTATGCAGCGTACTTTTTTGGATCTTTAATTCTGTGGTTGTTATCGCAAATAACGAAGGTTGATATTCTAAATAAGATTGGATATAAAAGAGGAATTATTTACGGACTGTTGATATCTGTAGTTGGCGCATTGTTGATGGTGCCTGCTGTTCACAGCAGTTCATTCGGATTTATTCTTGCAGCATTTTTTATTCTTGCGTTGGGTTTTTCCCTCCAGCAAACCTGCGCACAGCCATTTGTTGTTGCTCTTGGAACGCCCGAAACAGGCGCACATCGTCTTAATCTCGCAGGTGGATTAAATTCTTTTGGAACTTTGATAGGACCGCTTATTGTGAGTCTGCTTTTGTTTGGGGATACAAATGCCTCTGCATCAGGCAGCGCAACAATAAGTTCCATTGATACTCTGTATTACATCCTCGCTGTGGTTTTTGTTTTGGCTACCATACTCATTAGTACTGCAAAATTGCCAAGAGTTGAAAGCACTGAAGCGTTTGAAGTCGGCGCAGGTGCTCTTAAATTTCCTCAGTTGAAGTGGGGTATGCTTGCGATCTTTATTTATGTGGGCGTCGAAGTTTCCATTCAAAGTAACATGGGAGAATTACTCAAACAACCTGAGTTTGGCGGTTACGATGTTTCTGAAATATCGAGATTTATCGCGCTTTATTGGGGTAGCTTAATGATTGGTCGCTGGTCAGGTGCACTTAGTGCTTTCAAACTTTCTAAAATAGGAAGAACTGCGCTTACGGTAATTGTTCCAATAGTAGCTTTTGGAATAATTTTATTTGTGAATCAACTTCAAGGGAATAGAATCAATGATTTATACATCTACATCACGTGTGTTCTTGCTCTTGTAACCGGTGTATTACTGGCTCAAGAAAAGCCCGCGAGAATGCTCTTTATTTTTACGTCGCTTGGTGCTATGGCAATGTTAGTTGGACTTCTCTCCACAGGTCAAACAGCAATGTTTGCGCTTATTAGCGGCGGATTGTGGTGCAGCATCGGATGGCCTTGTATTTTTTCTTTGAGTATTACCGGTCTTGGCAAATACACTAGTCAGGCCTCAACGTTATTAATTATGATGATTCTTGGTGGCGCTATTTTACCTCCACTGCAGGGATGGATTGCAGATAAAGTTGGCATTCATAAGAGCTACTGGATGTGTGTAGTTTGTTTTGCTTATTTGGCATGGTTCGCAATTAAAGTGCGCAGTGTTCTGAAAAAGCAAGGGATTGATGTGGATGACACTTCAATGCAAGCTCATTAATTTTTGAGATAAAAAACATTTCTTAATAAGCCTGAATCATGAAGGGAGTAATAATAGTTATTCTATCAGTGTTGTTTTGTCAATTAAGCTATGCTCAAGACAAAAATACTATTATTGGTGATTTCAAATCATTTAAAAGGTCCGGACAAACATTTAATTTTGTGCTGAGCAACTCTTTTGTTCAGCTTAATGTAATTAGCCCAAATATTATTCAAGTTCGCGCCGACAGAAATAAAATCACCGAGAATCAGAGTTATGCGGTGGTTGGTAAAATGCAAATTTCCTCAATTCATGTGGCAGAAGAAAGTACAACATTTAAAATTTCTACAGATTCAATTTCTATTTTTATATCAAAAAAGCCATTTAGGATTTCTTATTTCACTATAGAAGGTAAGTTGATTCAAGAGGATGATGGTGATTTTGGAATTACCTGGACCAACAATGAAGTTACCTCTTATAAAAAAATAGTTGAAGGAGAACGATTTATAGGTCTCGGCGAAAAGACCGGTAATTTGGATCGAAAAGGAAATGGATACACCAATTGGAATACAGACTGTTTTGGATATGGTACTGATACTGACCCTTTGTATAGTTCAATCCCTTTTTTTATTGGTATTCATGACAATTTACAATATGGGATTTTTCTCGACAACTCATCGAGAACTCATTTCAATTTTGGAGCTTCTAACAATAGTTTCTATTCGTATTCTGCTGAAGTAGGTGAGTTGGATTATTATTTTATTTATCACTCCAATGTTCGTGATGTCATAAAGTCATATACTTATCTCACTGGCCGCGCACCTATGCCGGCCAAGTGGAGTTTGGGATATCAACAGTGCAGATGGAGTTATTATCCTGACGAGGAAGTCATCAACATTGTAAAAACTTTCAGAGAGAAAAAAATTCCGTTGGATGTAATATATCTTGATATCCACTTTATGGAAAACAATAAAGTATTTACATGGAACAAAGACAGATTTCCAAATCCAAAAGCTTTGACGGATGAGTTAAAGTCAATGGGAATACATACTGCCGTTATTGTTGATCCTGGAATTAAAGTTGAAAAAGAATACAAAACGTATGATTCAGGATTAGAGAATAATGTTTTTTTAAAATATCCAAATGGTAAATTGTACGAGGGAAGTGTATGGCCAGGACTTTGTCACTTTCCCGATTTTTCTAAGCCGGAAACCAGAAAGTGGTGGGGAGATTCTTTCACAGCTTATACCAATGCAGGTGTCGAAGGATTTTGGAATGATATGAATGAACCTGCTACTTGGGGACAGCGCTTTCCATCTCATGTTGAATTCAATTTTGATGGAAGAGGAGGAACAACTCAAACAGGAAGAAATATTTATGGAATGCAAATGGCGAGATCAACTTTTGAAGGAACAAAAAAGTTGTTGAACAATAGCAGACCATTTATTCTTACACGCGCCGCATTCGCAGGCTCTCAGCGTTATACTGCATTGTGGACAGGCGACAACACAGCCACCGACGAACACATGTTACTCGGCGTTCGACTTGTAAATAGTTTGGGTTTGAGTGGTTTCGCAAATGTTGGGGTCGATGTTGGAGGGTTTAATGGAGATGCTTCGGCAGAACTCTACACAAGATGGATGACCATCGGTGTGTTCACGCCTTTTTTCAGAGGTCATAAGATGATCAATATGAAAGAGTCGGAGCCTTGGAGTTATGGAGAGCAGACTGAAGCAATCGTAAAAAATTACATTGGACTTAGATATAAAATGCTTCCATATTTATATAGTTTGTTCCACGAACATACTGTGTCAGGTATTCCTATTGCGCGGTCTCTTGCTATTGATTACTCAGGCGAGGCCAAAGTTTTTGATTCACGTTATCAGCATCAGTTTTTATTCGGTCCTTCGATATTAGTCTCACCAACTTCTAGCAAACAATTTTATCAGCCTGTTTTTTTTCCTGCAGGACAGTGGTATGATCTAAACACTGATTCTCTTTATGAAGGAAATAAAGAAGAGATTGTTGAAGCTCCTTTACACAAGTTACCCGTTTTTGTTCGCGCAGGAAGTATTATTCCCAACCAAAAATTGACGCAATCAACAAGTGAGTACCCAGGAGATACGCTGCTACTTCATGTTTACGATGGAGTTGTAATCAACAGTTTTTCCTATTACGAAGATGATGGTAAAACGTATGATTTTGTAGAGGGGAATTACTATTTGCGCATGATTACTTTTGATGGAATTCGGAAACAATTATCATTTGATATACCATCCGGAAAGTTTCAATCGAACTATGGATTTATCAAGTTGATACTTCATGGTTTCGTTGCTACTGAGTTGAATGCTGAAATAAAAAGTTCATTAAAATCAGAAAGATATTTTGCTGTGCATCCAGAATCTGTTTATAGAGATGAACTTTATTTCGCCAGCAAAGAATATTCAGACGTGCAAACAATAGTGATTAGAAATGAAGACAAAAAATTTGACATACGTTTAAAATAATCAACATTTTATACCACTACTTAATTCAAATTATACCAATAACAAATTTAAATTTTAGTGTAGTAGATGCCTTAAGATTAGCTATTTTAGGTCAATGGCGTGAAGCGGATTTGACCTATTTCAGATACCGATGCGATATTATTTTAAATTTCAAAAACGAATCCTTTCTCTTTTAGCTTTTCATATTTGTCTTTGTTCCATTTGTAAAGCCAGGGTGCTTTATGTGCGACACCCGGTTTTTTCTTTTTTAATGCTGTGAGCAAATCGAAGCTCATTATTTTTTTGCGGAAATTCCTTTTGTCAATCGACTTTTCGAGAATCGCCTCGTACAAATGATGCACCTGCGATAGGGTGAACTCTTCCGATAGTAACTCGAAGCCTATAGGTTCATACTTTATCGTGTTTCGAAGCACTTGGATGCCATGTTGCGCAATTTCTTTATGATCGAATGCGAGTTTTGGAAGATCGTTTGCTGGACACCAAAAAGCTTTTTTAGCGTATGAGGTCACAGGATGTAATCCTTCGTCAGTGCGTTTTATAATAGCAAAATATGCAACCGTTATTACTCTACCTTGTGGGTGGCGGTCAATTTTCCCGAATGCGTATAGTTGTTTCATGAACACACCCGAAATTCCTGTAAGTTCATAGAGCACTCGCTGAGCAGCCTCATCGATGTCCTCATTGTCGTATGCAAGATTACCGGGAAGTGCTTGCCACTTTTCAAACGGTGGTTCGTTACGCTCGATTAACAAAATCTTTAATTCACCCTCATCAAAACCAAAAATAACACAGTCTACCGAGAAGTCAGAATGAAGTTTTGGTAAACTTGTGGATTTCATGTTGCAATGTAATAAATACAAACGAAGAAATAAAATCCTAGATAAGCTCGAAAGTTTTGTTTGACTACAAAGAAAATGTCTATAATTTTGGAAATGAGTAATGTTCAAAACATTTGATTAATACCAGATATACATTCATTTCAAATCCGGATAGGCTTTGCCTCATTCAACTATTCAAACGTAGTTACTGCATTACCAAAACTATTTTTTAATAAGTCCTTTGCACCCATTAATAAATGCTTTGGGTATAAGTTGAAATTTGACGAATATATGTACCTAATCAAATTCTCGGCTTAATTTTTCTGTTTATTTACGATAAAAAGGGCAAGATTTTGGACTTGAATTTGGCTAAGTGTACATTATACACTAAGTTCGCGTCCTCAATTGTGAGAAGTATAGTAAAATTGTTGGATTAAAGGACACTATGTAAGATAACTTCGCAAATGAATTTTTAAAATTTAGAGAGTTTTTGTAATGAAAAGAATTGGAGTATTAACCAGCGGGGGGGATGCCCCGGGAATGAACGCGGCACTAAGGGCTGTTGTTCGCGCTGCAGCCTATAATAACATCGAGGTAGAAGGCATTTTTCAAGGATATCAGGGAATGATTGAAGGGGATTTTAAACGTTTAAATGAACGTTCGGTTGCAAGAATTCTTGGTCGTGGAGGCACAATTCTCAAAAGTTCGCGAAGCAAAGATTTCATGACCAAAGAAGGTCGCAAAAAGGCGTACGATAATTTTAAAAAACATGGAATAGACGCTTTAATTACCATTGGTGGGAACGGTACATTTACTGGGGCACATATTTTTTATCAAGAATATGGAATTCCAGTAATTGGCATTCCAGGCTCCATAGACAACGATTTATTTGGAACTGATCACTGCATCGGTTTTGACACAGCAACCAATACTGTTGTCGACGCGGTAGATAAAATTAGAGACACAGCGACATCCCACAATAGATTGTTTTTTGTTGAAGTAATGGGTCGCAACAGTGGTTTTATTGCATTGAAGGCAGGGATTGCAACTGGTGCAATCGCCATTATTTTGCCTGAAGATGAAATGAGTACAGAAGAATTGGTTGACATTTTACGATCAACCGAAGAGAGCGGAAAAACAAGCTCAATTGTTCTTGTAGCAGAAGGGAGTAAAAGTGGTGGAGCCTATGAAATAGCAAAACGTGTTACTGAAGAATACAGTGAATATGAGACAAGAGTTTCAGTTCTAGGTCACCTTCAGCGAGGTGGATCGCCAAGCTGTTATGATCGTGTAATTGCCAGTCGAATGGGAGTTGCAGCTGTTGATGGTCTCCTCGAAGGAAGAAAGGATGTAATGATCGGAATTGTAAATGATCGCGATACATACACACCCTTGGAAGAAGCAATAAGCAAACAACATTTGCCAAATAGAGATGAGCTTCGCATTGCACGAATACTTTCTATTTAAACTTAATTTAGAAATTTAATCAAACTGCTTTTCTCCAAATTAATGAAGTGAGTTGAGCAGATGTCAAAATCAATATGAAAAAAATAGCAATTAATGGATTCGGAAGAATCGGAAGAATGTGTTTACGCAGTTTGATCAATAGTGATCAAGTTGAAGTTGTAGCAATTAATGATTTGACAGATGTTCCCACTTTGGTGCATCTCCTCAAATACGATTCGGTACATGGGCGTTTTGCAGCCAAAATTGAAGCTGTTGGACATTCAATTGTAGTTAATGGCAAGTCAATAAAAGTATTTTCTGAAAAGGATCCTGCTGCATTGCCCTGGAATGATCTTGGAATTGATGTTGTTATTGAGTCTACCGGAATTTTTACCGACAAAGCCGGAGCACAAAAACACATCGATGCAGGCGCAAAAAAAGTGGTTATTTCAGCACCGGCAAGTGGTGGAGTAAAAACAATTGTTTTAGGTGTAAATGATGATCAAATAGAAGCATCGGATACAATTTTATCCAATGCTTCGTGTACTACAAATTGCCTTGCCCCAGTAGCAAAAGTGTTACATGACAAATTTGGAATTGAGAAAGGGTATATCACTACAATTCACTCCTACACAGCGGATCAAAGATTGCAGGATTCACCGCATAAAGATTTGCGCAGAGCTCGTGCAGCAGCAGTAAATATGGTACCCACCTCTACCGGAGCAGCAGCAGCAGTTGGCGAGGTTTTGCCTGATCTTAAAGGTAAACTCGATGGCGTTGCTGTTCGTGTTCCAACTCCCGATGGTTCTATTACTGACCTTGTTGCTATCCTAAAAAGGGATGTAACAGTGGAAGAGATTAACGCTGCTATGAAAGAAGCTTCGTTGAGCACCATGATGGGCATCATTGAGTATTGCACAGATCCTATCGTGTCTTCAGATATCATTGGCAATAAGCATTCATCCATCTTTGATGCAGCGTTGACTAGTGCCAATGGAAACCTGGTTAAAATAATGGCTTGGTATGACAATGAAGCGGGTTACGCAGAAAGAGTTTGTGATTTAGTTGTAAGAATTAAATAAACGTCGCTTTTATCCTTTAATATCAACGTGTAATAATAATTTTCAATAGATAAAATTTTAAGACATGATTCTCATCGTAGACAGTGGTTCCACAAAAAGCGATTGGGCTCTGCTCGATCTCAAAGGCAATAGATTAGGCGATTTTGATACAATGGGCCTCAATCCATATTTTCATACTGAAGAAGTTATTGCCAACGCAGTTTTTGCAAATCAGCCATTAGCTGCTTATGCTGATAAAATATCCTCAGTTTATTTTTATGGTGCCGGCAGCAGCACTCCGACCATGCAAGAAATAGTTCAAAATGGACTGAAACGAGTTTTTAAAAAGGCTGAAATTGTTGTAGATCATGATATGGTTGGTTGCGCTTATTCAACTTACGATGGCGAAGATTGTGTCAGTTGCATTCTCGGTACAGGAAGTAATTCGTGTGGATTTAACGGAAAAGAAATATGGGAATCAGTGCCATCTCTCGCTTACATTCTTGGTGATGAAGCCAGCGGAAGTTGGTACGGGAAAATTCTTCTTCGCGAATATTTCTATAAAAAATTACCGGAAGATTTAAATGCTTCTTTTGAACAGACTTACAGCATTACCAAAGACGAGTTGATTAATAAAGTATATCGCGAGCCAAATGCAAACGTTTATCTAGCAAGCTTTACACGCTTTATTGGGCAACACGCGCATCATCCACACGTTATCAATTTTGTAACAAAAGGTATGGTTGAGTTTATAGACATTCACGTAAAATCTTTTGATAACTGGCAAAATATGCCCGTGCACTTTGTGGGAAGCGTTTCGCATTATTTTAAACATTGTTTAGAAGCGGCTGCAAAAGAAACAGGAATGAGACTTGGTCAAGTGATCAAAAAACCTATAGATGGTTTAGTTACTTACCATATTCGATACAAATTGAAACTTGGTCAGAATGCCTAATTGAAGGTTAGTTATTTACTTCAAAAATTCAAATTATATTGTCTAAAATTTGTATAATCGCTCACGATACGATGAAACCAAGATTGGTTCATTTTCTGCGTGAGAAAGAAAATTGGTTGTGGGGAAAAAAGCTTATCGCCACAGGGCTAACGGCTGAATTTTTGGAACATGAAGATTTTAAAATTGACATTGAACACGTCAATCCAGGTCGTGAAGGCGGATTCAAAGAATTGGATGCAAAAGTTAGAAGCGGTGAAATCGGAATGGTTTTATTTTTTCGTGATCCTGAAATTATTCAGGATTATGAAGATGAAATAGTTCAGTTCGTAAAAACCTGTATTCGAGAAAATATTCCATTGGCTTCAAATCCTGCGAGCGCGGAGTTGCTCATCGTAGGTCAGATTAGAATGGAAGCTTCAAGAAGGTAATGTCGAAAATGGTTTTCGGACCTTTTCGCCGTGTTATTTACTTATTTAAATTAAATTTCTGTATGATCAAAGCGTGTCTTTTTGATATGGACGGTGTCATAGTTGACACAGCAGGTTACCACTTTAAAGCATGGGCAAGACTTGCCGATTCGCTCAGTATTCCTTTCACAGAGCAAGAGAACGAGCAACTGAAAGGAGTGAGCAGAGTTGATTCTCTAGAACGGATCTTGGCGTGGGGACATCTTCATCTGAACAATGAGAAGAAAATTCAACTCATGGAGTTAAAGAATAAATGGTATCTCGAATATGTCGAAAAGGTAGATGCCAATGAAATGCTGCCTGGTGCTCATGATTTTCTGAAAGAACTAAAACAACACAATATTAAAATTGGACTTGGATCTTCCAGCAAAAATTCGATGATGATTTTGGGAAAACTCGGAATACTGCCCCTTTTTGATTGTGTCATCGACGGTACAAAAGTTTTGATGTCAAAACCAAATCCTGAAGTATTTTTGAGTGGAGCAAAAGAATTGGGAATTTATCCTTCCGAGATAATAGTTTTTGAAGATGCACTTTCGGGTGTAAAAGCTGCAGTGGACGGAGGTTTCAGATGTGTTGGTATTGGCGATCCTTCGATTCTCGTAAAAGCTCATTCTGTTGTGCCTTCACTTGCTAATTATACGGTGTCAAAAATGTTATCAGACTTCAGTGAATCCCTTTGAGTAGCGCAGCCTCGCCACCCAAGAAGTGAAAACTTGCATTGCTAATTTGGTCGTTTATCTTCCCCGAGTAGAACAAGTCGCTTATATGTTCTCTGCCCTACTATGGTCAATTAAGTGCCAAATTCAGAACAATGATACTCACTGTGATTCTAGTGCCATTGTTGGTATTCGCAGCATTGCCATTTATACCTAAGACATTTGGCGGGTGGGGGAGGAAGTAGTTCTTACAATCAACTACTTTCCGTATGATTACGACTTGCTTAAATTGTTGCTTTTCAAGATCTCCAAAAGTTGTTTTTTTTATTTTTTATGGAATCTGATTGGTTTTGTCGTCATTAATTAAGTTCAACTCCTTTATCCTTGACCAAAATCAATATCTATTACCTTTTTTCTTTTCACAATCACTTTAAACATAAATTTTCATGGACAAGCTTGTTCAGGCGACTTTGTTTTTACTTCTAAGACTGAGATTGATCAGTTTCTAGCTGATAACCAGACGTGCACGACAATTGCTGGCTATGTTTCAATCAAATTCATGAGTGAAGAATGTGAAGCTAAACAAGGATTTTGTTCTATCGATTTGCCTTTCGCGATTTATTGCGACCTATATTTAGGGTATACTTAAGGATTACAAAATATACAATTAATATCCGGAGATCTTATCCTTCCAATGGGCGACCATTCTATCAGTCCCAATACATATGTTTTAGGATTGAGCAATTTGTTAGAAGTGGAGGGAATATTAAAATTAAAGGGATATGTCAATTATGTTAGCGTATTAGAAAAACTTCATACAGTTGGGTCGCTGCATTTATTATCAGTTGGAAATCTAAATTCAATGAGCAAATTGAATAGAATTCAGAATATAGGGTTCGACTTGAAAGGCGTGAGTATTACTATAGTAGGACAAGGAAGCTCTTTGCCAAACGGTTCAATCTTACCAATAATAGTTACGGTACTTGGCGACATTGTATTGACCGGTAGCTATAACCAAATTGACTTTATGAATTCATTGCAAAGAGCTTGCAATATTTATTTTAGTCCTAGCTCAAACTTTCAATTTGATATGGATTTTGACACCAATTTCTTTGGATGGGGTTCACCTTTTTCAATCAATTGGAAACATGTAATTCCCTATTTCTGATTTCCGACTCAGATTACGAGGGGCTTATTGATTTCACTCACGTCAACAAATTGAAGAAAATTTGACCATTCATGCTCAAGATACCCTAGAAGATCTTAATTTTATTTTTCCTGCATTAGATCATGTTTGTTCAATTAATTTTTTAGTATGTTCATTAGTATTGACCTTTTCCCGACTTTAACATCTGTTTCTGAAACTATAGTTTGTCAACAAAATTGTTACGCAGATTGGCCTTTTTCATCCTTAGTATCTGTAGGCAGTAGTTTAGATTTGTTCTCATTTGAGTTGATAAGTGATGCTGACACAGTTTTATTGCCGCATCTCAGAACTCTCAATTCTTTAATATTAAATATGGTTGACTTTTCCGCTATACATGATACAACAGTATCCTCCTTTCCACCATTAAATTCACTGAATGGTACGTTGCTATTGACACGGTATAGCTATGAACAGGAGAGTGCCATTTTGTGGTTGGACAGGCCATTACTTGAAGAGTGCGGGGTCCTTTTAGTAAACGGAGATTTATGGGGACAATTTTCATAGCCTGTTTTGCATAGTCTAGGCGAAGCCGGTATTTCTCTATCACAATGTCAAAATGTGATTATCGACGCACCGTCATTATCTGGATCCATTGCGGAGTTTAATGTAAATAGTACTGATTTGATTGACCTTAATTTTCTTTCTGACTTATCTGAAATTACGAGCGATGTCACTATTACTTATAATCCTTTTTTGACAGATTGTGCTAACAATGCTATCTGCAACAAGTTACAAACCCCTGAAGAAATTGTAAATAATCAAAATAATGCAGCTTTTAATTGTGAGAGCAATGAAGCGGTTATGCTGGCTTGTAATTCAGGTAAATCGATTTTAGCCTAAGGAACCATTTATTTCGATATTAACTGCAATGGACAAAATGATGGTGCCATTGAATCTGCAATGAACGCTCAGATATATCAAGATCAAAATATGTCGTATTATTCGTTTAATATACTCACAGGTCAATATGTTACTGTCTTATCTGAGCAGGATACAATTGAAATAGATGTTTTTCCTCAGACAGGATTTTCTGCTCTGGAATCATACTCGCTTATCACTACTGACGTAACGGAAAATTTCATAGCACTTGATTTTCCATTGTGTCCTCTCGCAGATTTTCACAATGCGTCTATTGCGGCTATCTGCACATTTCCACTGACTTCTGGATTCCAGTCCACTTATTTCATCAATATTTAATCACTAGCCCCCGAAAACGTGCACCTAATAATTACTGCAAATTTTAGTAATCTTTTCGTGGCAAATATTTCTGAATATTCAGCCGATGGAACGGTCACAGAATCAACGGTTAGTTGGATAGTTGATGGTCTGGTTTCGATGATGCCTAATGCAAATTCACTCTTTGTAAAACTATATTTGCCGCCAACCGTGCCACTTGGATCTCTCTTCCAACCTGTGTTTACAGTACAAATCTTTCCTGAGACAATTGAAGATGACTTATCTGAGAATAATACTATCAGCCTTGCACAAACAGTGCAGTTATGATCCTAACGATAAACAGGTAAATTGAGAATCAATACGTATCGAAGAAATGAATAATGAATTTGGCGTTTGGTTGGATTATTTAATTCGTTTTCAAAACATAGGAACTGCCACAGCTTTAACCGCTCGTATCGACGATTTTATCGAAGATCAACTTGACCTCACCTCGTTTCAACTGCTCGGAATGAGTCACTATGGTGAGGTTCGTTTTAAGGAAGGCAGATTAATAGTGTTTTTCTTTGATCAAATTATGCTTAATAGCTCTACAGATTTGGAGGCTAGTCAGGGCTATGTAAGTTTCAGAATGCGCACTATTTCGGGTTTGCATCTAGAAGATGAAATAGATAATCTGGTAAGTATTTATTTTGACTTTAATGAGCCGATAATTACCAATACAGCAAGTACAGTTTTTTACGATTGCCCACCGATGACCACTATATTACACAGCAAGCTAATTTTTTAAATAGCAGTAGCACAGGCACATTTACATGGAAGTTGAATGGCAATGTAATTGAAGATGCTAATACAACTTCAATAGAAATCAGTGAGAGCGGTGAATATTCTGTCTTGGTTTCAAATGAGTATTGCGCATCTGAGATATTCACAGCCTTTTACATTTACAATTCTGTGAATAGTGCTTCCAACGATGAAATATTATTGTTCCCTAATCCTGCAACAGAAAAATGTTGGACACTAGTTCCATCTCAAATTATAGGAGAAATATTAGCGGTATACGATGCGACTGGGCTTTTAATTGAAAATAATTAATAACATCAGAATTAATTTTTTGCAATCTCCAAGAATTCCGCAGTGGGTTACATACGTTCCGCAGTGTTGGCTATCATCTCAAATTAATTGTCGAATAATTGTTTTTTTGAGTGTCCCGTTTAATAAAAAATTTCATTTGTACAATAAAGTAATTAAACCATAGAATTGGGGTTAAAACCGAATTCAAGGGGAAACGTACCATCTTAAGGTCATTTCCTACCGCTTTCTTATTTCGGGTTGCGCTTTTGGCCAAATTGTTGGTAATTTACATCCTGTTACTGAATCTTGATACGTGTTGGACCTTGTGTCCACCATCGTCAAGAAATTCTAAATTGATGGAGAGCCCGCTTAACGCGGGCTTTCTGATTATGATGTATTAGGGTTCGCTTTGTCATTGAAAAATAATCAGAATCTATCGATCATAAATGTTTACGTAAACAACAAGTTCGTAATCCGCATTGCATTAACTTGCATTCTTTCTTTCTTAGCCCCACTTTAGCGTCATGCAATTTCCAAAACTTTTTGCCCCGCTCGATCTCGGTTTTACACACCTCAAGAACAGAGTCATAATGGGTTCTATGCATACAGGATTAGAGGAATCTTCAAATGGATTCGAAAAAATGGCTGCCTTCTATGCAGAGCGCGCCAAAGGTGGTGTCGGACTTATAGTGACAGGAGGAATTGCCCCGGATTTTTTTGGAAGATTGACTCCAGGCTCTGCCAAGTTGACCAAGAACGCGGAGGTCAATAAGCATCGCTTAATTACGAAATCAGTTCACGACAATGGAGCAAAAATTTGCATGCAAATTCTTCATGCCGGTCGTTATGCCTATCATCCTTTTTCGCTTGCACCAAGTGCTATCAAAGCTCCAATTACTCCTTTTACACCATGGAGTATACCTAGTTGGTACATCGAAACTACGATCAATCATTTTGTAAGAGCTGCAACACTTGCAAGAGAAGCAGGGTATGATGGAGTGGAGGTAATGGGAAGTGAAGGTTATCTTATTAATCAATTTCTTGTAAGTAGAACCAACAAACGAACTGACAAATGGGGTGGAAATTTTGAAAACAGAATGCAGTTTCCTCTTGAAATTGTAAAACGAATCAGAAAAGAAGTTGGAAGGGATTTTATAATCATCTACAGATTGTCCATGCTCGATCTGGTTGAAGATGGACAGACCTGGAATGAAGTTGAAACACTCGCAAAAGAAATCGAATCTGCTGGCGCCACGCTGATCAATACCGGCATTGGATGGCATGAAGCTCGCATTCCAACCATCGCGCAAATGGTGCCTCGGGGAGGCTTTGTTTGGGTAACTAAAAGATTGATGGGCGTGGTTAAAATTCCGCTTATCACCACCAATAGAATAAATACGCCTGAATTTGCAGAACAAGTCTTAATGGATGGTTGCGCTGATATGATTTCGATGGCGAGACCTTTTCTTGCTGATCCTGAATTCATGATCAAGGCTGCTGAAAATCGCAGCGATGAAATAAACACGTGTATTGCTTGTAACCAAGCTTGTCTCGATCATATTTTTAAACGGAAAATTGCTTCATGTTTGGTTAATCCATTTGCTTGTAGAGAGACTACAATGATTCTTAAACAAGCTGAAGTTTCAAAAAATATTGCAGTTGTTGGAGCAGGACCCGCGGGACTAGCAGCGGCAGTAACTGCCGCTAAATGTGGACATCGAGTTACATTGTTCGAAGCTTCAACAGAGATTGGTGGCCAACTCAATATGGCAAAAATAGTAAGTGGTAAAGAAGAGTTTAATGAAACGCTCAGATACTTTAGAAAACAGCTTGAATTGTCCGGAGTGAAAACAGTTTTTGATCATTTATTTGATGCCGAGGACTGCGATTCTTCTTTTGGGAAGTTTGATGAAGTTATTTTGTCCAGTGGAGTAAAACCTAAATCTATTGTTATTCCCGGAATAGATCTTCCGAATGTCTTAAACTATGCAGAGGTACTCAAATACAACAAACCTGTTGGTCAAAAAGTTGCTGTTATTGGCGCCGGAGGTATTGGTATTGATGTTTCCATGTTCCTTTTAAAAGGTAGTCAACCGGAAGCGATTGATCACTTTGCAGGTAAATGGAAAGTAGATCAGAAATACAGAAATCGCGGAGGAATCGATCAATCCAAGTCAAAAGAAAAAGAAGAACCTCGCCGCGAAATTTACCTTCTTCAACGCAAAAAGGGCAAACCGGGTGAAGCACTTGGAAAAACTACCGCGTGGATTCATCGGCAGGAACTCAAACAATTTGGAGTCAAATACATCGATGAAATTTCATACGAAAAAATTACTTCTGAGGGTTTGTACATCATCAGAAATGGTGAATCCAGATTGCTTGATGTAGACAATATTATTGTGTGCGCGGGGCAGGTTTCTGAAAATCGGTTATACGATCAACTAGTTTCAAAAGGAGTCAAAACGCACCTTATCGGTGGAGCTAAAGAGGCTGGTGAGTTGGATGCGAAACGCGCCATTGAGGATGGAACCTTGATTGCACTTGCTTTGTAGGAGTTTTTTGTTGCAAAATTCTTGTTGAAATTTTACTTGGTGTAATAAGTACACTTTCTTTAATTTGCGCGGACTTTCAACATGCTGAAGGTGTATAACGATTGTCATACACAAGCCTTTACAAACGAACCAATAACATGATCAAATACCTTAAAACCGATCCCTGGAAAATTATTGAAGAGGGATTTAAACGCAAACATCACAGATCTTCTGAAAGTATATTCTCAATAGGCAATGGTCGTTTTGGTCAGCGTGCAAATCACGAAGAAAAATTTACTGGCCCCAGTCTTCAGGGTTCATACGTTGCCGGTGTTTATTATCCGGATAAGACTAGAGTTGGTTGGTGGAAAAATGGTTATCCTGAATACTTCGCCAAAGTATTAAATAGCACCAATTGGATTGGAGTTCGTGTTTTTATTGAAGACGAAGAAGTAGATTTTGCCACGTGTATTACATCCAATTTCAGTAGAGTACTGGATATGAAAGAGGGTCATCTTTTCAGAACTTTCAACATTGAAATGCCAAGTGGAAAAATTGTAAACGTGGAGGCAAAACGTTTTTGCAGTATCGCCGATGATGAGACAGCGGCAATTAGTTATTCGGTTACTCCGCTCAACTTTACCGGAATGATCCGCTTTCAGCCATATTTGGATGGTGATGTCAAGAACCATGATTCGAATTACGAAGAAAAATTTTGGGAACATCTCAAGTCTGAGTCTTTCGCGGGAGAAGGCTATTTAGTGACTCGAACGCGTAAAACAGAGTTTGATGTTGCCGTGGGAATGGCTCTTCGAGTTACACTTAAGAACAAAGAAATTGAGCCTTCATATCATCATAGTCAACGTGATTTTTACAGCGAAAATAATTTTGAAAAAGGTGTCAATCAAGGAGAAACGATTATCCTATACAAATTTGTTGGTGTTGTGTCATCGCTCAATTACAGCAAAGACGATTTGCTTGCGATGTGCAAAAAAGCGACACGAAGAGCTCACGGCCTTGGATTCGAAAAAATGTTGGATGCACAAATTCTGAGCTGGGCGGCTGTTTGGCAACTTGCTGATATTGTAATCGAGGGAGATGAGGAAGCGCAGCAAGCCATTCGTTTCAATATTTTTCAGATGAATCAAACCTACACTGGAGAAGATGCTCGTCTGAATATAGGCCCAAAAGGTTTTACTGGAGAGAAATATGGTGGATCTACTTATTGGGATACCGAGGCCTATTGTCTGCCATTTTACATGAGTACAAAAGATCAGAAAGTAGCCAGACAATTGTTGATATACAGATATAATCATCTCGGCAGAGCTATTGAGAATGCAGAGAAACTCGGCTTTAAAAATGGCGCCGCTTTGTATCCGATGGTTACCATGAATGGTGAAGAATGTCATAACGAGTGGGAAATTACTTTTGAAGAAATTCACCGAAATGGCGCAATCGCATATGCGATATATAATTATGTGAATTATACAAACGACCGCAATTATTTGAGTGAATATGGTCTAGATGTACTTATTGGGATTTGTCGTTTTTGGGCTCAACGTGTCAATTGGAGCGAAGCAAAAAAGCAATATGTAATGCATGGCGTTACCGGTCCAAATGAATACGAAAACAATGCGAACAACAACTGGTACACAAGTTATTTTGCTACATGGTGCCTGCGCTATTGTATCAAAGTAATTGATGAAGTTCAGAAATCAGCACCCGATGCCTTCAGTAAAAAAGTAAAAAAATATCAGTTCGCCAAAGATGATGAAACCAAACAATGGAGGCACATCATCGACAATATGTATTTCGGAAAACTTGAAGGAACAAATATTTTGCTTCAACAAGATGGCTTTATGGACAAGGAGCTTCGAAAAGTTGTCGATCTCAATGATGCTGAGCGTCCTATCAATCAGCATTGGAGTTGGGACAGAATTCTGCGTTCATGTTTTATAAAACAAGCCGATGTATTGCAAGGATTGTATTTTTTCGAACACGAATTTTCGACTCAAGAACTCAAGGATAATTTTGATTTTTATGAGCCAATGACAGTGCACGAAAGTTCATTGTCGCCTTGTGTTCACAGCATACTCGCAGCCAAACTTGGTTACGAAGAAAAAGCTTACGAGATGTACATGCGTACCTCACGTCTCGATCTTGACGACTACAACCACGAGGCGCACGAAGGCTTACATATCACCAGCATGGCAGGAACATGGATGAGTGTAGTGCAAGGTTTTGGCGGAATGCGCATAGAAGGTGATGAACTAAAATTCAATGCTATGCTTCCAAAGCAATGGAAGAGTTATAGTTTTAATGTATTGTTCAGAGGCAAGATCATCAATGTACATGTCGATTCGGCAGGCGTTGTTGTGAATTAATGATTATTGAAAAAGGCTAATAGCCCATGGCTTCAGCCATGAGCGTTTATAGATGTCATATTTCATCACACACACAGCTCTAGCCGTGTTTTATTTCCTCAACCTTGTTTTTGCTTCCTAAATACCAATTAACTAAATAATTATATTTCATATTCTGTAATTTTATCCTTAATAAAATTATATCTCATGGCAAACCTCAAAGGCAGAATTGGAGTTGAGCATTACAAAACAAACATCTCAAACGACAATCATACTCTAATCGCTGATGAACCATTGGAGGATGGCGGCACCGATTTGGGTTTTTCACCATATGATTTGGTATTAGCGGCTTTGGCATCCTGCACTGCCATTACACTTCGTATGTATGCCGATCGAAAAAAATGGAATTTGACCGGAGTGGACGTAGATATACACTTTGAACCGAAGACGGATGCAGGTCAGGTTTTTACAAGAAGTATTTTACTTTCGGGCGAGTTAACAGATGATCAGAAAAGCAAACTTTTGCTTATTGCTAATGCTTGCCCGATCCACAAATTATTGACCACACCAACAATTATTAATACTCAACTGATATGAAAGACATTATAAAAAATTATTCCAATGGTGAGGTTACCATTGTATGGAAGCCAACTACCTGCATTCACTCCGCAATATGTTGGCGCGGCGCTGATGCTCTGCCTGAAGTTTTTAATCCGTCAGAGCGGCCATGGATCAAACCTGAAGGTGCTTCTACCGATCGCATTATTGCACAAGTCAAACAATGTCCGAGTGGGGCACTGAGTTTTGTAATGAATAATGAAGTTGACAAACAAGATGTAGAAAAAGTAGTATTTCCTGTTATTGAGGTCAGCGAAAATGGTCCATTGTTATTACGTGGAACTTGTGTTGTAAAAGATCATACAGGAGCTGAAACTATAAAAGAGAATATGACAGCTTTTTGTAGATGCGGTAATTCGGCCAACAAACCCTATTGCGATGGAAATCACAGGAAGATTGATTTTAGAGGATAACTAGTTTGGGCTAAGGTATTTTATCAGAATTCTTCAGTTTTTTTTGAATGAACAATTCACCAGTCTTGGCCTTCGCTGCCAATTCTAACGCACGTTTTATTCTACTATCAATATTTTTTACTGAGTTGACATAGTGCGCAAGACTGCGTTGACGCCCAGGCGTAAATGATTCCCAGATTTTATTTGCATCATCATCTTGGGCAAGCACTGCCATCAATTCTTCCGGTAGATCGACCACAGTTGGATCGCTGAGCAAAAATTTTACTTCGATCGACATTCCCTCGCTGATGTTGGAAGATCTTCTCAGAGCAGCGCTCACCATCAAATAGCGCTCTCCTGTTTTTAAATGTTGAATGGCAAGATCAAATGGATGATCGTTAAAACTACCTTTTACTCGAAGTCTTCCTTTTAGGCCGATCTTTTCCATGATATCTACGGGAACAACAATTCCCAAGTAAGAGGAGATATTATGGAGAGGTCGCAAGCTCCCAATAAAATGATATTCTGCTGATTTCGTTTTGGACATTCAGGATATAATAATAGGTTCTACGAATCTTCATTTGTAGCAATGTTTTGTATTGCAATTTTTGGTTTTTAGCCATAGCGATATCTCATTAAAATATCCCATGGTACTATCAATTGCAACTTCCCGTGGTAATATATAATTACAATATACCATCATAAATTGCCGTTGTAGTCAATTGGCAATATTTCTTGGGTAGATCACATTGTAACATCGATTGGCAATTTTCTACAGTAATACCCATTTCTAATACCTGTCGCAATATCCCTTTGCGATATCCCATTATAATCTCTCATTACAATATTGCATTAGCCCATTGCAATATCGCATTGCAATAGCCCATGGCTTCAGCCATGAGCTATAAATAATCAGACATTCGTAACATTCATGGCTTTAGCCATGTTTTTTACTTTCCATTCTTACTATAATACAAAAGCTGGTGCCTGCTGCCTCAGCCCAACACTACATCTATATCGATCTTCGTGATATGTATTGTACAATTCATCCAATATTTTGATCCAATGTTTCACTCCATGTTCTTTTGACCATGCAATCAATCCCTTTGGATAATTTACTCCTTTTGTCATCGCCAAATCGATATCGGCTCCATTTGCAACTTTTAAATACAATGCTTCATATGCTTCATTGATTAGCATTGCCAAAATACGCTCACCAATTTCTTTTTTTAACGGTTCATCTTTACTTTCTGATTGTCTCACTGCTGATTCAGAATAATCATAAAATCCTTTTCCTGTTTTGCGACCGTACCAGTTGGCTTCTACTAGTTTTTTCTGCACAATACTTGGCTTGTAGCGCGGATCAAAATAGAATGCTGAGAATACACTTTGCGTGACTGCATAGTTAATGTCATTGCCAATAAGATCCATTAGTTCAAACGGACCCATTCTAAAATTGAGTTGACGCATCGCAGCATCAATGGTTGCAATATCAGCTATGCCTTCTTCATATATACGAAGTGCTTCACCGTAGAATGGACGTGCTATTCTATTAACAATAAATCCGGGTGTGTCTTTTGCAATTACGGTCGTTTTGCCCCAATCGCCGATAAGGATTTTCATTTCTTCAACTTGAGAATGATTACTTTGCAATGCAGGAATTATTTCAACCAAAGGCATAAGAGTTGCGGGATTAAAAAAGTGAATTCCCATAACTCGTTCCGGCCGATTACAGGATCCTGCAAGGGATGTTATACTCAAAGATGATGTATTGGAAGCTAGCACGCATTTTTCAGAAACTACTTTTTCCAATTGGTCAAACACAATTGATTTAATTGCTAGATCTTCCACAACCGCCTCGATAACCAGCAAACAATCACTTAGTTTTTCGTAAGTTGTATCAAATGAAAGTCTATCAAGTATTTCTGCTGTTTTTTCGGGTGTAATTTTCCCTTTTTCTGCCAGCTTTGCCAGACTTAATTGAATAGTTGTTCTGGATTGATCCAAAGCACTTTGTTTTGAGTCGATGAGAATAACACTATGACCGCAAGTAGCTGCAACCTGTGCAATTCCACTGCCCATCGATCCGCTTCCTATAATTCCAATTTTGATCATTTTTTATCGTGGTAATTTTTCATTCCAAGTCAGAGAAATATCCGTTGTAAATATAGATTGGCGAGGTGTTGTTTGATCTATTTTCAAATCAGGTCGGTTTGATTCAAGATTATTTACCAAAGGTGTAGCATTTTTAAAATAAAGATTCTATTGGTAAGTTGAATGCACGTATTTTGCACTCATCATGAAATTTTTGAGCCTCATATTTTTATATTTTTTCACACTGTTGCTCAATGCGCAAAAGCCGGTTTATTTTGTAAAGATCGGAGATGAAGCAGCGGCAAAAGAATTGTGGAACGAGGCATTTGCTTACTATTCAGAAGCGTACCAAATGGATACATCCGATTTTGCCATTTCTACCAAACTGGCTGATGCAGCAAGACAAGTAAAAGAATATGACCTTGCATTAAATCTGTACGCAAAGAATTACGAAAAGGATAATGGAAAACTTAACCCCGATGAATTGTATTGGCTGGCAATGATGCAGAAATACCATGCTCGTTACGAAGATGCTCAACGCAATTTTAAGAAATATATCAAAAAGCATAAGAAATCGGGAACTCAATCTTTGGTGAAACGCGCCGAACAAGAAATGAAATCTGCAATTTGGGCGCTTAATTACAAAAATAACGCGGATGTTGCAAAACCTGAAAAGCTCAATGAACGCATTAATAGTGATGAATCAGACATCGCTCCTTTTCTTACATCAAACAAGTTTTATTTTTCCTCTTCAAGATTAATTGACAATAAAACAGATTGGAAAATCCTGCAAATGGACAGCCTCAATGCCAATGGTGTTTCCGTTCTAAGGATTGATGGTTTAGAAAATACTTATGCCTGTGCCAACTTATTTGTTGGAGAAAAATGGATTTTATTTTCTGTGAAAAATGAGGGTAAAACTAAAATATTTACGGCGGATAAATTGGATGATTCTTTGTTAAATCCTCGTGCCATGGATGCATTAAATTCCGAAGGTACAATCAATACAATGCCCTTTTTTGTCGCCTCAGGTGAGGATAATAGAATCTACTTCGTTTCGGATAGATCGGGTGGAGAAGGTGGCCTTGATATTTGGTATAGCCAAATAGATAATGGAGAATGGATAGTACCAATTAATGCAGGTAAAATAATAAATTCTCCAGGCGATGAGGTCAGTCCGTTTGTTGAAAATGATCAGTTGTTTTTTAGCAGCGATTGGCACGAAGGCCTTGGTGGACTTGATATTTTTTCGAGTGTAATTTTTACAAGTTCATTCGACAAACCTATAAATGCTGGAAAGCCATTTAACTCAGAACTCAACGATTTGTATTATTCTGTTTGTCCTGATGCCAGCCAAGTTTTGTTTGCAAGCAATCGCAAAACGGATTCTAATTCACAAAAATCTACTTGCTGTAATGATATTTATGTGGTGAGAAAACAGCCGGCTGTAAATGAAGAATTGATTACAAAAAATATGTTCGAATCGCTTGAAGCATTGCAGCGCGTGCTACCTGTAGTATTGTATTTTCATAATGATGAACCCAATCCTCGCTCGCTCGATACAACTACTACACTCTCTTACCTGCAATCTTATGAGTCGTATCTAAATTTGATTCCGACTTATCTTAAAGAAAATTCCTTCGGTTTATTTGGTGATCAGAAGGATGAAGCTGAATCGATAACAAATGATTTTTTTGATTTACAGGTTAAAAAGGGATACGATGATTTGCGATTTTTTTCGGAATTACTTCTACTTGAATTGGAAAAAGGAAATAGTGTGCAAATTTCAGTTCGGGGATTTGCTAGTCCAAGAGCGAAGTCAGATTATAATCTCAATCTTACAAAAAGAAGAACAGCAAGCTTAGTCAATTATTTAATGCATGTAAATGGTGGTGCTTTTAAATCTTATCTAGAATTTAATACAGCAAATGGTGCACAACTAACAGTGGATCAACTTCCATTCGGCGAGTATAAATCGGCCATGGGTGTTAGCGATGATCTGGATGATCAGAAAAAATCTATTTACAGTAGAGCGGCATCTTTCGAACGAAAAATTGAAATCGAGAGTATAATCATTCTCGATAAAAAAGTGGAAATGCTTCCAATTGAATGGCAGGAGTCTGAATTTGATTTTGGCAAAATTGGCAAATACGAAAAAGTATACCACAGTTTTGTGTACACCAATACAACGAATCGTGAAATACGCATCGATAGTGCCATTGCTTCTTGCGGATGTACGGAACCAAAACTAAAGAAGACCATCTTATTACCAGGTGAAAGTAGCGAAATGGAAGTAGGCTTCGATCCCTTTGGTAAAAAAGGTCACGATGTAAAAACGGTGACGATCTTTATAGAGGGCGAACAGCCTAAGGTCATAAAAATTATTGCAGATGTAGAATTATAAAAAAGGATTCGATTATCTCTCAGTAATTATTATACCGAAAGCATTTACTAATCGGTACAATTTACTCGTCTGCAAGGTGCTTTGGCACAGCCGTTAGTTTATTCCAATAGCTCATCGAGGCAAAATCGATATTGGACTACATTGAGTGTTTATATTTTTTTAACCATTTTTCAGCATTCCTGTCTGACAGCAAAAATCCTGGTGAATTTTAGTCATTTGCGTGTTTCTTTGCAATGATTACTATTAAAAATATTTATTCTCATGAACTCTAGATTTTTGTTGATTCCAGCAATTGCAGCTTTACTAGCGTGTAACCACAAACTTTCTGCTCAAGCCACTTGGACAGTTGGAAATACTATCCTAACCGAAACCGATTTGGTAACAGGGATCAACGTGCCATGGGAGATTTCATGGGGACCTGACGATTATATATGGTGCACCCTCAGAACAGGTAAAGTGCTTCGCATAGATCCCGCTTCCGGCAATTACACTACTTTGCTGGACATCAGCGGCACTTATTCAAGTTTTGGAGTAAATTCAGAACCTGGATTGTTAGGAATGGCCTTGTCTCCTGAGTGGTCAACAAATCCGCGTGTTTTTTTGGCCTATAACTACAAAGTCGGAAATACATTTAAGGAGCGATTGGTAGCTTACACTTTTGATGGTGCAGCACTTATTAATGAAGAAATTTTGATCAACGCAATTCCGGGTGGAGGAATTCATAATGGTTCGAGATTGATTATTACTCCTGACAATAAAATTTTGATGACTACCGGCGACACTGATAATTCGGGTATTGTTAGTCAGGATATGTCATCACTTGGAGGTAAGACTCTCCGCGTAAATTTAGATGGAAGTATTCCTTCAGACAATCCCGATCCTGCAAGTTATGTGTGGTCGTTTGGACATAGAAACAGCCAAGGATTGTGTGTAGGACCTGATGGTATTATTTATTCAAGCGAACACGGATGGAATTCCTCCGATGAGTTTAACATCATTGAACCAGGAAGAAATTATGGTTGGAAGACAGTTCAGGGAGCGTGCAATACCGCAGCCGAAATCACCTATTGCGATGCAAACAATGTGAAAGAGCCTATCTTGGAATGGACACCTTGTGTTGCAGTGAATGGAATAGAATATTACAATCACCCTGCGATTCCAGAGTGGCAGCATAGTGTTATTATGGGAGTTATGGGCGGTCTTGGTGGCGCCAATGGTAACAATGATCGCGTTTCTGTTTTGCACTTAAGTGCAGATGGATTAACCATCGAAAGCGAGGATCAATACTTCACCTCGCTCAATCAACGATTCAGAGATGTATGTGTAAATCCATACACAGGTTCGGTTTATGTAGCACTAAATGGGGCTAATTATCCAGGTTCCGGTCCCAATAAAATTAAGGAATTTAAAAATTTAGCTTTCACACCACAAAGTGTTTTGCCGATCACAGATGGACAGTTGTTTGAGATGTTTCCAAACCCGGCATCCGATCGAGTAACAATTGATGTTTCTCCATCTCTTATTGGGCAAACTATGGCAGTTTACAGCTACGATGGTAGCCTAGTATTGGAAGAGGTGATCCGTTCGACTCGACAAGAACTCAACATTTCGAACCTTAATATCGGTAATTATTGGGCCATTATTTCTTCATCATTGGGCACTGTTACAAACAACTTTGTTAAGAAATAGATCGCCTTGCATGAGGGATTTGTTGTTGTCTATAATGCTTGGTGGTCTTTTTTGCAGTCAAAATGAACGCAACGCTATGTTTATCTCATAAAATGTTGATTTGAACGAAATTGGAATAATTCGGTCAGATTAAGTTGTAGCTTCGAATCAGCAATTTTTTTTTTAAAGTCTTTTTGTTTTTGGAAAAAGAGTGCATATTTGTGTAACCTACTAAAACGACTACGTAATGACTTCAAGAATCTTCCATTGTTCTAGACATAGGGCTTGGCGCCACGCCCAAGAAGTACTTCAAGATATGAAGTTGCGAAATGCGATACTCGACAATAAGAATAATCGAATCCTCGTTTCTTACGGCTGGGGATTCTTTAGACCTCCTCGTGAAATGGAAATTCTAATGTATTCTGATGAAAATAAAGTTGAAATTTCTGTGAATGTTGAAACAACTTTAAAAATGCTCGACTTTGGTTCAAGTGAGTATTTGGAAGAAGAGTTGTTACATCGACTTCGCGAAAAAATAGATTAAAATGTGCCTTCAACTTATCCTCTCTCCATTCATACAAGTTTGATCAGTCACCAATAAAGTTACTTCACCTCCTGACGCCACAGCTCCTAGCACTAAACATTCGCTTAAATATTTTCCTATTTGTTTCGCTGGAAGGTTTATCACGGCTATTACCTGCTTGCCTATAAGTTGCTCTAGTTTGTATAAGTCTGTTATTTGTGCGCTGGTCTTTTTTAAACCTATTTCATTTCCAAAATCTATTGTCAATTTGTATGCTGGTTTCCTAGCCCCAAAAAATTCAGCGGCCTCAACCACTGTTCCGGTTCGGATATCCAAGTTATGAAATTTTGAGGGATCTACATATTCCATGATTTTATTTTTTGGATTTCTTATCAAAAAAATCTGTGTTACAACTGCGTAAAAGCGCGAAATTATTAAATTCGTTTGTATTTCAGTCTTTCAAGCTAGTACCAATTTTTTTGTTGAAATGAATCACAATGCTAAAGCCTGTTTTTGGAATAAATTTGGACAATGAAACAGCCTTTGAATTTTAAAGATTTCGGACCTTGTGACATGGAGACGTGGCGCAATATGGTTAAAAAAGAGTTAGGCGACAAACCCTATGAAAATATAGTTTGGAAGGATGAAAATGGTTTGTCGCTTGAGCCTTATTTGAACATTGATGGTAATTTGCAAGCTATTTCTATCACAAATCAAAAAAATTGGCAGATTGCACAGACTTTTCCCTCTGAAAATGATGCTGAATGGAATCAATCAATATTAACCGCTTTGATGGGCGGAGTTCAGCACCTCACACTCGACTTTCGAAATCAGAACTTCTGCAATATTGGTAGCGTGCTCAAAGATGTTTTGCTAGATGTTATTTCCATTCGATTTATTAATCATCCTGACCCTCTAAAATTACTTCAGAATTTTAATCAATTTGCTGTGAGTCTTGATTTGGATTTAGCGAAAGTGTCTGGCTCAATTCGAGTTGATCAGTCAGACGAAATGCTACTTAATCAAATTGCATTCTATTGCAAAACAAGTCTTCCTTCGTTTCATGCGGTGGAGATAGATGGAATAGGTTTTCATAATCGAGGTGCAAATGCAGTGCTTGAAATTTCTGCTTCACTTAGTGTTGCGCATAATCGACTATTCCAATTGATGAAGAACGGAATGTCTTTGCGCGAAGTAAATAGCCAGTTGCAATTTAATGTTGGCGTAAGCTCATCCTATTTCGTGGAGATTGCCAAAATCAGAGTTTTGAGGCAATTGTGGAATTTTATTTTGACCAATTACGACTCATCAATTGATCAAGAAAAAGATCGTTGTTTAATTTATGCAGAAACTTCGTTACGAACTCAAGTTGAGGCTGACATCCATAATAATTTACTTCGAACTGCAACTCAAACTATGAGCACTATTATTGGTGGAGCTGATGTGGTAAACACGCTTCCATACAATGCATTTAAAGAAAAAAGCGATGTTACTTCCATGCGTCTCGCTCGCAATATTCAACATCTGCTCATTGAAGAATCATATCTCGGTGCCGCGTCAAATGCAGTTTCAGGTACTTATTATATCAGCGAAATCGTAGAACAATTAGCGGATAAAGTTTGGTCGCTATTTAGGGATACAGAAAATAATGGTGTAGACGCGCCTGAATATATTTCTTCATTGCTGAAGCAGCAGAATGATGTAAGAAATCTCGAGATAGAACAAGGAAAAAGAATAGTTGTGGGACTCAATAAATATCAACAAACTGCTTCAGAAATAGTGACATGAATAAAATTGATTTTACAAAAGTAGAACGTCCTTTATCAACCAAAAAAGTTGATGCAACAACATTTGGGCATGAAAAATTTGGCGCAGGAAAAGCACCATTTCTTCGTGGGCCTTATGCTAGCATGTACACAATCAGGCCTTGGACCATTAGGCAATATGCGGGTTTTAGCACTGCGGAAGAAAGCAATAATTTTTATCGAAAAAATCTTGCTGCTGGTCAAAAGGGTTTGAGTGTTGCATTTGATCTTGCAACTCATCGGGGTTATGACAGCGATCATCCACGAGTTGTTGGTGACGTTGGAAAGGCAGGTGTGGCGATAGATTCGCTTCTCGACATGAAAAAATTATTTGATCAGATTCCGCTTGATCAAATGAGTGTGAGTATGACCATGAATGGAGCGGTGATTCCAATATTAGCTTTTTACATCGTTGCAGCAGAACAACAAGGCGTTAATCCTGAACAATTGCAAGGCACTATTCAGAATGATATTTTGAAGGAGTTTATGGTGCGCAACACTTACATCTATCCGCCAACTCCAAGTATGCGTATTGTGAGTGATATTTTTTCATACTGTTCTAAACACATGCCCAAGTTTAATCCAATATCCATTTCGGGATACCACATGCAAGAGGCAGGTGCTACCTTGGAATTGGAGTTGGCATATACACTGGCCGATGGACTCGAATATGTGCGTGCAGGAATTGTAGCCGGAATGAACATCGATGATTTTGCACCGCGACTTTCATTCTTTTGGGCAATTGGTATGGACCATTTTCGCGAGATAGCTAAGTTGCGAGCCGCTAGAATATTGTGGGCAAAACTCCTCAAAGAATTTAATCCTACAAACGCCAAGAGCATGGCT
>Ga0105048_10001304_pt1 | contig 40498 bp, 42 predicted proteins | sample MAT05_FD_78382 | JGI IMG/M metagenome (GOLD analysis project Ga0105048, IMG submission 78382) | Freshwater microbial communities from Lake Fryxell liftoff mats and glacier meltwater in Antarctica - MAT-05 | ecosystem: Environmental > Aquatic > Freshwater > Ice > Liftoff microbial mat | place... | reverse complement strand
GAAATCTGTGGTCAAAAATTCCATTCCTGTGCCCAACGATACCGACCTCACCGAAAAAATAATCGGCGCCGCTTACACCGTTCTAAACACGCTCAAACCCGGCCTTGACGAAAAGCTCTACGAACGCGCCCTCGTCATTGAACTCGCCAAGCAGGGCCTCCGGGCCGAAGCCCAGAAACCGTTTCCGGTCCACTACGACGGCCAGCACATCGGCACGCTCATCACCGATCTCATCGTCGAAGACCGCGTGATCGTGGATCCAAAGGTTGTCTCGGAGTTCAACGAGACCGACCTCGCGCAGATGCTCGGCTACCTCAACATCACCGGGCTACAGACCGCGCTGCTCCTCAGTTTCAAGCACGCCAAACTCGGAATCAAACGCGTCTCGCTCTGAGCCCGGAATTTTTGACCACAGATTGCACAGATGAATACCGGATTTAATTCCCCAAACCCCGCCTCCCGATGCCTTCTATCCGGTTTTTATCTGTGAAATCTGTGGTTAGTACTCCGAACTCCGACCATGCCATCAAAACCGCCGCAAGCACACCGAAACCTGGCACGACGAACTCTTAGCCTCCGTTAAAACCAGACTCAACCTCTTCTGTTTGAAAGACAACGTCCTCGCCGATCTCGCCGCCGACATCATCGAAAACATCGAAGCCGGTCTCGCCAACTTCCGCTCGATCGTCGCCGCCTTGGGAAAAGTCGACCAGCCCGCCCCTTCAAAAAAATAAAAACCTCGGCTGCTTTCGAATGGGAATCCCTTTTTTTATTTTCCACACTCCCCTCCACTCCCTTTCCTTTCACACCATGTCCTGGACCCGTTTCAAAAAATACTTCTACCAAAACCGCGAACTCGGCCTGTCGCTCGACATCAGCCGCATCCCGTTCCCCGACGACTTCCTCGCCTCGATGGAACCCCGCATGCAAAAGGCCTTCGCCGACATGGCCGCGCTCGAACGTGGCGCCATCGCCAACCCCGACGAAAACCGCATGGTCGGCCACTACTGGCTGCGCTCGCCCTCCCTCGCGCCGACCCCCGAACTGCGCACGGAAATCTCCGACGCTCTCGCCCGCGTGGAAGATTTCTCTGACCGCGTCCACAACGGCGGCATCACCGCGCCCGGCGGCAAACGCTTCACCCAGCTTCTCATCATCGGCATCGGCGGCTCCGCCCTCGGCCCCCAGCTCGTCAACCACGCGCTCGGCCAGCCCGGCCAGGACAAGATGACCGTGTCGTTCTTCGATAACACCGATCCTGACGGCATCGACTACGTGCTCGCCTCCCTCGCGGGCAAACTCCCCGAAACCCTCGTCGTCGTCATCTCTAAATCCGGCGGCACCGCCGAAACGCGCAACGGCCAGCTCGAAGCCATCGCCGCCTTCAAAGCCGCCGGCCTCGACCACAAAAACCATTTCGTCGCCGTCACCGGTGCCGGTTCCAAACTCGAACAAACCGCCATCAAAGACGGCTGGCTCGCCCGTTTCCCGATGTGGGATTGGGTCGGTGGCCGCACCTCCGAACTCAGCGCCGTCGGCCTCCTGCCCGCCGCGCTCCAAGGCATCGACATCCAGGAATTCCTGAGCGGCGCCGGCGAGATGGACAACGTCACGCGTGAGCCTGACACCGCCAAAAACCCCGCCGCCCTGCTCGCCCTCATGTGGTATTTTGCCACCGACGGCCGCGGCGCGAAGGACATGGTTGTCCTCCCCTACAAAGACCGCCTGCTGCTCTTCTCCCGTTACCTCCAGCAGTTGATTATGGAATCCATCGGCAAGGAACTCGACCTCCAGGGCCGCGTCGTCAACCAAGGCCTTTCCGTTTACGGCAACAAGGGCTCGACCGACCAGCACGCCTACGTGCAGCAGCTCCGCGAAGGCGTAAACAACTTCTTCGTCACCTTCATCGAAGTGCTGAAAGACCGCGCCGCCGCCACCTCGATGGAAGTCGATCCCGGCGTCACCGCTGGCGACTACTTGCAAGGTTTCTACCTCGGCACCCGCGACGCCCTCAGCGAAAAGGACCGTTCTTCAATCACGATCACCGTGAACGACGTTTCGCCCCGCACGCTCGGCCAGTTGATCGCCCTCTACGAACGCGTCGTCGGCCTCTACGCCGCGCTGATCGGAATCAACGCCTATCACCAACCCGGCGTCGAAGCCGGCAAGAAAGCCGCCACCGGCGTGATCGCGCTGAAGTTAAAAATCTCCGCCGCGCTCAAAGCCGCTCCCGCTCAGGCCTTCACCGCCGAAGCGCTCGCCGCCCACCTCGGCGCGCCCGAGCAGGCTGAAGCCGTTTTCAAAATCCTCGAACACCTCGCCGCCAACAACGGCGCCGTGAAAACCGTGGCGAAACTCTGGCACGAGAGCACCTACCGCTCCGCCTGAATATTTCAACGGAACCCAACCGCGCCAAACGCAGTCACCGCTCACAACCTTGCCCTTCCACCCCGCCACCGTTAAACCCACCTCATGAAATCGCCGAAAATGGCACTTCTCGCCCTGCTCACCGCGACCATCACCCTGCTCACCGTCGGCTGTTCTGGCCCCAAGAACGAGACCTCCATTCCGTGGAGCCGACCCGCCACGTGGGAAAACCAAGTCCCCGGCATGGGCAGCATGGGCAACACCAGCGGCACCCGCTGAGTCGCCCGCGCCAGCGTTTCCTTCCCTCAAATCCGGCCCGCACGGCCGGATTTTTTATGACCGAACCTATTACCAACGCCTCGCTCACCCCGCTGCCGGGACACCTCTACGTCGTCGCCACGCCGATCGGCAACCTCGCCGATCTCACCGAACGCGCCCGCTCGATCCTGAGCCAGGTCGACCTCATCGCCTGCGAAGACACCCGCACCACCGGCAGCATGCTCACGCGAATCGGCATCCGCCGCGATCTCGTCGCCTACCACGACCACAACGAAACCGAGGCCGCCGAACGCCTAACCGAACTTCTAGCCAGCGGTAAGTCCATCGCCCTCGTCAGCGACGCCGGCACGCCCGCGATCAGCGACCCCGGCTTCCGTCTCGTGCGCGCCTGCCGCCGCCGCACGCTGCCCGTCGTGCCCGTGCCCGGTCCTTGCGCCCTCGCCGCCGTGCTCAGCGCGAGCGGCCTGCCCACCAACGGTTTTCTCTTCGCCGGTTTTCTCCCGTCAAAAACCTCCGCCCGCACCGCGTTTCTGGAAAAGTACCGCGATTTCGACTACACCCTCGCGCTCTACGAATCGTGCCACCGCATCGATAAATTCATCGACGAAATCGTCGCCACGCTCGGCCCTACCCGCGTCATCTGCGTGGCCAAGGAAGTGACCAAGCTCCACGAAACCTTCCTCATCGGCAACGCTGGCGACGTGCGCGACCGTCTCGCCAAAACCAGCCTCAAAGGAGAATTCGTCCTCCTGATCGCCCCGGCCGATTTCGTCCTTTAGAGCAGTTCAACAATACCAACGTCCTTTAGAAAATACACTTTAGATTCGAGGCTGGGGGTAGGGCGAACCGTCCCGGTGAGCCGCAGCTCGGCAGGACGCCTCGCCCGACCAAGGACTAAAAAAAAGAGATGTTGGTATAAAAACGGTGGCCATGTAGGCCGCCCGCTCGCGGGCGCGCTTCAGGCCAAGCGCGAGCAAGCTCGCTGCCTACACAAAACGCCACCGGCAAAAAGCGGCTGCGACATGATGGAAACGGCTCGCCCCATGGCAGCACTCAATTCTTGAGCAACTCGCGCAGCTGCGCGCACGCAGCGGTGTTGCCGGCGATGTACTGGATGCGGCCCATCTTCAGGTCAAATTGGCGCATGGGAAGTTGTTCCCCATTGAGAAAATGTATTTCACCTCCGCCCGCGAGGCAGAGCGGTATCGCCGCGGCGATATCCCAGATTTTCACGTTGTGATCGACCGTCGCGTCGAGGATGCCCACGGCCACATAGGCGAGGTGCAGCGTGCTGCTGCCGAGTCCACGGATTTTGAAATTCTCCACGATGAGCTGCGCCTGATGCGCGAACTTGCGATCATAAGGGCTGTGGAAACCAATGAGGCTCTGCGGATCGAGCGGCGTGGTGTTGACTTGGGCGGGCGCGGCGCCGTCAAAGAGGCCGAAGCCCGGTCCGCCGTGGATGAGCGTGCGGCGGCTCATGTCGTAGACGAGTCCGTAGACCGGCGTGCCGTTTTCCAGCAGTGCGAGCGAGATCGCGCAGTGGGCAATGCCCTTGGCGTAGTTATTGGTTCCGTCGATGGGATCGAGTACCCAGGAAAAATGCGCTGTGACGGGAATCGGCTGCTCCGTGAGAGCGAGCTCTTCGCTGAAAAATTGATCGCCGGGAAACGGCGCCGTGAGTTCGCGCACGATGCCTTCGGAGATCGCGATATCAACCGGAGTCACGCGCGTGCCGTCGTGTTTCCAATGGCTCGCAGCCCGACCGAACTCGCGGTGGAGCAATTCAGTCTGGGCGAGAACAGCAACTTTGCCTGCGGCGATACGGGAGAGAAGTTCGGAAGAGGACATTGAAACCACTAATCCACACGAATCTGCACCAATGAAAATCAATTAGTAGCGATGCGCGGCGAAAAGAACCTTTCGCATCAGCTCATACCAACGTCCCATTGCTTTTAGTCTTTGGTAGGTGCGTTGCAAAACGGGCGACGCTCTGCGGCTCTGCGAGAGAATGCCTGGGTGCGATTTCAATAACCTGAAAATACCATCGTGTCTCGCAGAGGCGCAGAGACGCGGAGGAGTGATACAAACGTCCTTTGTTTTTAGCCTTTGGCAGCGAGGCGTCCCTGCCGAGCCGCGGCTCGCCCTACCCCCAAGCCTCGAAGCTAAAGTGTATTTTCTAAAGGACGTTGGTATCACTCGTAGTCGTAGAGCTTCGGATCGCGGCGGAGCGCAGGACGGCGGACTTTGTAGCGATGCGTGCCTTCCATGGGCTCGGGGTTGTCCGCGCCAGGCATCGGACTTTCGCCATAAGGATCGCCCATGCCGTCGCCGCCCTCGCCTTCACCGCCGCCGAGTTGTTCTTCGAGACTTTCGGGATCAGCGCCTTCTTCCAATTTGCGCACGACCTCCTCCATTTCACCGTCGATTTTTTCGCCCGTCAGCTCGGCCATGCGGCGCATCATGCGGCCCATCGCACGCGGATCGTTTTCATCGACGTTGGAAAATTCACCCTCCATCGCGTTCATCGCGGCCTCCATGCGGGCGTCTTCCGCCGGATCACCACTGGCCCCGGGCGCGCCAGCGGCAGCAGGCGCTTGTTCGCTCTCGGTTTTTTTGCCGCCGCTCGTCACGGCAAAAGCAGAGACGACTTTCTGCATCTTGAACTTCGGGTTATCCGGGCACTTGGGAATAGTTTTCCCCTGCGCCAGAGTCTTCGCGTAGAACTGGTAGATCGTGTTGTTATCAGGACAGTGGTACTCGTAGATCGGCATAGCTAAAACCCGTGTACTTGCTCTGGCCAATTTCTCAAGCCCGCCGTGAGCTTAATCCCGGGGCTGCGTTTTGATCTGTGCCCCGCGCACCACGGCATTGTCGCCGCGCCGTGCCTTCAAAGCATCGACCGCAGCAGCGAGGCGCTTCCGCTTCTCGTCCGAACCGGCAAACATATCCAACTGCTCCGGCCGGTCGTCGACACTGGAGAACCGCACGCTCACCAACCGCAGTGGACGCTGGCGCTGCGTCCACGCTTTCTGCAGCAACGGCGCCACCCACGGATAAAACGGCGTCTCCAGATCGCTCGCCACATCGAGGCTATGTCCCGCCGACATCTGCTGAAAATCTGGATAACGCACTTTCACCGTGAGCGTGCGCACGCGTTTCCCCTCGGCACGGATTTTCGGCATCAGCTCATCGATCATCCGCTTTGCCGTGCGTTCGATCTCGGAAAAATCAAAAATGTCGGTAGCAAAGGTTTCCTGTTGGGAAAATGATTTGGCGTCCCACTCCGCCGTGTCGACCGCGCTGTCATCACGCCCGCAGGCCATCGCTGCAAGTTCGCGCCAGCCGTTGCCCAACGCAGCCTTGAGCTGAGGCTCGGCCATGGCTTGCAGATCGGAAATGAGCCGGATGCCGCGGGCGTTGAGCGCTTCCTCGGTTTTTGCTCCGATGCCGGGCAATTTGCCGATGGCGAGCGGTGCGAGAAATGCGCGCTCGGCACCGGGCACGACAACGGTGAAGCCGCGCGGCTTGTTGAGTTTGCTCGCGATGGCGGAGACGAGTTTGTTTGTGGCCAGCCCGAAGGAGATCGTGATCTGCAAGTCGTCCCAAATACGTCGCTGCAAACCGCGCACCGCGGTTTCGACTTCGGCGGTGGTCTTGAAACCGCACGGCGTGGCGTCGAGGAAACCTTCGTCCACCGAACGGCGTTCGACGAGTGGCGTGAGCGTTTCACAGAGATCAAATAGGCGGTGCGAAAACTCGCCATAACGGCCGAAGCCGTGCTCCACGAGAATGAGATCCGGGCACACTTTGAGCGCGCGCGCCGTCGGCATCGGCGTGTAGACGCCACAGGCCCGCGCCTCGTAGCTGGCCGAAGAAATGATGCCGCGCTCGCGTCCGCCGACCGCGACCTTTTTTCCACGCAGCGACGGATTCAACGCCTGCTCGACCGACACGAAAAACGCATCAGCATCGAGGTGGACGATGGTGGGCAGGGCGGACATCGGAGGAAAACTATATTCCAGTTGTGGCTAAACAAGCTTGATGACCGCTCAGCCAAGTCATGCGAAGAGGCGCACCCACTCCTTCTGCAAACAATCAGGCGATCGCAGCTTATTTCCTTCCCGAATAATTTTTTTGAGCACGACTCCGTTAGCTTTCTTCACTGGAGGGCGACGCGCTGTCTTCGCCGGTTCGGAACAGCGGCCACAGCGGGCCGCCCTCCATCATACCCGCACTTGCCGTTCCCTTTCGGCGCGACCTAACGGAGAAATCCAAGACCTCTTCAACGAGTCGTTTCAGTAACATGCTGAAGTCCTGCATCGCGTGCCTTCATGGCGGTTTCCAGTTTTAAGGCCAAGGTCAAAGCCGCGCCATGCTGACCGCCAGCGCTCGGCCAGATTGGTATCCAACAAATCTAGATCGATCCCGGCACGGCGGGCTTCTTCAATAATTTGCTCGGACTGATTCATACCAACGTCCCTTTGTTTTTAGCCTTTGGTAGGGCGAGGCGTCCCTGCCGAGCCGCGTCTCACCGGGACGGTTCGCCCTACCACCAGCCTCGAAGCTAAAGTGTATTTTCTAAAGAGCGTTGGTATCACGCAAAAAAACACGCGAAACCTCGGGGTCACGCAAAGCCTGATTTTTCGCAGCAATCGCGGACACGTCGCAAGTGGAGTGGGCCGTCCCCCGATGACTCGATTCGAGATTCAACGCGAAAGAACCAGCGACATGCTCAACGCTCCGGGACGGCGCACTCCACCGAATAGCTTTATTTTTATTCGCTCTGGTTCCAATACATCAAAGCTTGCTTCGGCTTGGATCGATTTGGTCCGGGGAGCGCATGCGTCTCGCATGCTGGTCCCGGCGTCTCGCCGGGACCGGTTCGGATGGCTCGGGCGGGACGCCCAAGCCGACACGCGAGACGCGTGTGCCCCCCCGGTCCACCGACATCGGTTTTGCAAATCCGCGGGGCTTGCCCCGAGGATCTTTACTCAAAAAAACGCGCAGCGTTTCGGCTGCGCGTTGAAAATTACTCCTTGAATTCGGTTTAGTACCGGTAGTGCTCTGGCTTGTACGGGCCGCCAACGGAAACCCCGAGGTAATCGGCTTGCGCCTTCGTCAACACGGTCAGCTTGACGCCGATCTTTTCGAGGTGCATGCGGGCGACTTCTTCGTCGAGGTGCTTCGGCAAGCGGGTGACACCGATCTTGTAGGTGTCCTTGTTCACCCAGAGATCGATCTGCGCGAGCATCTGGTTCGTGAAGCTGTTCGACATGACGAACGACGGATGGCCCGTCGCGCAGCCGAGGTTCACGAGGCGGCCTTCGGCGAGCAGGTAGATGCTGTTGCCGTTGGGGAAAACAAACTGGTCGTACTGCGGCTTGATCGTGATGCGTTTTACCCCTGGCGATTTGTAGAGTTGTTCGACCTGGATCTCGTTGTCGAAATGGCCGATGTTACACACGATGGCCTGGTCCTTCATCTGCTGCATGTGTTCCAGCGTGATGATGTCGCAGTTGCCAGTCGTGGTGACGTAGATGTCAGCCGTGCCTAGCGTGCTTTCGATCGTGTTGACCTCGAAGCCTTCCATCGCGGCTTGCAGCGCGTTGATGGGATCGACTTCGGTGACGACGACGCGAGCACCGAAGCCGCGCAGCGAGTGGGCCGAACCTTTACCCACGTCACCATAACCGCAAACGCAGGCGACCTTGCCGGCGATCATGACGTCGGTGGCGCGCTTGAGTCCGTCGGCGAGGGATTCGCGGCAACCGTAGAGGTTGTCGAATTTCGACTTGGTGACGGAGTCGTTGACGTTGATGGCGGGGACAAGGAGTTTGCCCGCTTCGTGCAACTGGTAGAGGCGGTGAACGCCCGTGGTGGTCTCCTCGGATACGCCGCGCCAGTCTTTCACCATGGCGGTGAAGATACCGGGCTGCTCCTTGTGGATGCGCTTGAGGAGGTTTTTGATCACCTGCTCCTCGTGCGAGGCGGAGGCGGTATTCACCCAGTCGCTACCTTTTTCGAGCTCGTTGCCCTTGTGGAGAAGGAGTGTGACGTCACCGCCGTCGTCGACGACGAGCTGAGGGCCTTTGCCTCCGGGAAAGCTGAGGGCTTTCCAGGTGAGATCCCAGTATTCTTCGAGCGTCTCGCCCTTCCAGGCGAAGACCGGCACGCCGGATTTTGCAATGGCGGCGGCGGCGTGGTCTTGGGTCGAGAAGATGTTGCACGAGGCCCAGCGCACATCGGCGCCGAGCTCGGTCAACGTCTCGATGAGGACGGCCGTCTGGATCGTCATGTGCAGCGAACCGGTGACGCGGACGCCGGCGAGCGGCTTCGACGGACCGAATTTTTTGCGCACGGCGATGAGGCCGGGCATTTCGTGTTCGGCGACGGAAATCTCTTTCCGTCCCCATTCAGCGAGGGAGATGTCTTTGACGTGAAAATCGGCGTTGGCCATGGAAGTATTTAGACGGGTTGGCGGTTTTGGCGCTTGAGAGAGGTTACTTAAGGGCGGCCTTGAGGGCGGCGGCCTTGTCGGTCTTTTCCCACGGGAGTCCAGCTTTGCCGAAGTGGCCGTAGTTGGTCGTCTCGCGGTAGATTGGGTGGAGAAGATCAAGCTGTTTGACGATGTCGGCGGGTTTGAAACCGAAGACCTTCGTGACGGCTTTGGCGATCTTGACGTCGTCGACCTTGCCCGTGCCCTGCGTGTCAACGTAGACGCTGACGGGGTCGGGATAGCCGATGGCGTAGGCAACCTGGAGTTCGACGGCGTCGGCGAGGCCGGCGGCGATGATGTTCTTGGCGACCCAGCGGCACATATAGGCGGCGGAACGGTCGACCTTCGACGGGTCCTTGCCCGAAAAGGCACCGCCACCATGACGGCCCCAGCCACCGTAGGTGTCGACGATGATCTTGCGGCCGGTGAGGCCGGAGTCGCCCTGCGGTCCACCGATGACGAAGCGGCCAGTGGGGTTGATCAGAAACTGGGTTTTGCTGGTGAGCAGGTTGGCCGGGATGACCTTCTTGACCACGTTTTCGATGAGGAAATCCTCGATCGTGCCGTGGGCGACGTCGGCGGTATGCTGCGTGGAGATGACGACGTTTTCAACGGCGACCGGGACGCCGTCTTCGTAGCGGATCGAGACCTGGGACTTCGCGTCGGGGCGAAGCCAGGCGGCCTTGCCGCTCTTGCGGATCGCGGTGAGTTCGCGGCCGAGGCGGTGCGCGAAAATGATCGGCGTGGGCATGAGCTCGGGCGTCTCATTGCAGGCGAAACCAAACATCAGGCCTTGGTCTCCAGCGCCTTGTTCGGCTTTCTTTTTGCCCTTGGCTTTGACGGCGTCGACGCCTTGCGCGATGTCAGGCGACTGCTTGGTCAGGTAATTATTGATGAAAACGGTGTCGGCGTGGAAAACGTCGTCGCTGTTGATGTAGCCGATGTCGCGAATCGCGGCACGGACGATGGCCTCGTAGTTGAGCGTGGCCTTAGTGGTGATTTCGCCGGCGAGGATGACCATGTTGGATTTAACCATGGTTTCGCAAGCGACGCGGCTGGACTTATCCTGCGCTAGGCAGGCATCGAGCACGCTATCGGAAATAAGATCGGCGACTTTATCGGGATGACCTTCGCCGACGGATTCGGAGGAGAAAACAAAGGATTTTGCCATAGGATTGTGAGAGGTTTAAAGCTATCGACCGCTTCTGCGGCAAGTCAAATATCAACATATCCGTATCTCATGATATGAACTGAATCTAAAGTTTTCTTACTCTGTGCCGAGCAAGAGAGATAAATTACGTCGGATCCTCATGCAGTTAACCGCCAGTCCCCAAAGTCTTATTCCGGGCTCACCACCTGCAGCGCGCACCGCTATGGAGCAACGCCTCACGGTGAAGCTGAAAGGCCGCAAGATCTTGGTGATCGATGACGACCGATTGAATCTGCATATCCTGTCGAGCATCCTGCAAAACGAGGGCTTTGCCATCACTGAGGCCAACACCGGTGAACAGGGCCTCGAACTCTATCAAGAAACCAAACCCGATCTGGTTCTATTGGACGTTGTGTTGCCGGGTATCGACGGATTTGCCACCTGTCGCGAACTGCGCTCCCGCTATGGCGACGACACCGCGCCCGTCATCTTCATCACGGCGAAAAAAGAATCCGACGACATCGTCGAAGGCCTCGCAGCGGGCGGCGTCGACTACCTGCCGAAACCCTTCAAACGCAAAGAGTCGATCGCGCGCATCCGCACGCACCTGCAAAACAAAATCCTCAACGAGCAGCAGAAAGCCCTCGTCGAACAACTCAAAGCCGCCAATCAGGCCAAAAACAAACTGCTCGGCATGGCCGCGCACGACCTGCGCAACCCCCTCGCCTCCATCCGCGGCCTCTCGGAGTTTTTGCGCGACGGCACGGTCGGCCCGCTCACACCCGACCAACTCGACATCGCCAACACCATCTTCGAGACAAGCCAGTCCATGCTCACTCTGCTCAACGAACTGCTCGACGTCGCCACCATCGAAGCCGGCGAACTTAAGCTCCACCGCGAGCCGCACAACCTCACCGAACTGGTCACCAAGGCCGTTTACCTCAACAACATCAATGCCGCGCGTAAAAATACAAAGATCGTCTTCAGTCCACCCGATGAAACGCCGATAGTCTGTATTGATCAGGCCAAGATCAGGCAGGTCATGGACAACCTCTTAAGCAACGCTGTGAAGTACTCACCGCCGGGATCGACCGTCAACGTACGCATCTCGGGCTACCACCCTGCGTTCACCGTGGCCGTGCAAGACCAAGGCTCCGGCATTCCCGAAAACGAACGCCACCAGCTCTTCAAAGATTTTACCACCCTCTCCTCCAAACCCACCGGAGGCGAAAAAGCCACCGGCCTCGGCCTAGCCATCTGCCGGAAGATCATCGAGGCCCACCGCGGCGCCATCACCGCCACAAATCTGCCCCGCGGTGGCTGCGAATTCTCCATTTTGCTTCCCGTCTAAAACATGAAATACGAAGGCAAAATTCTCCTCGTCGACGACGAAGTACACGTTCGAAAATTCATCGCCCTGATCCTGAAGCAACTCGGTGCGACCACGATCTACGAAGCGGGCAACGGCCGCGACGCCGTCGAGGTTTTCAAGCGTGAAGCCCCCAATCTCATCCTGCTCGATGTCAACATGCCCATCCAAGACGGCATCCAAACCCTGAAAGAAATCCGCGAACTCTCCCATGACTGCGTCGTCGTCATGCTCACCTCCCTCGCCAACCGCCAGACCGTCGAGGAAGCCCTGCACCTCGGCGCCGACAACTACATCCGCAAAGACACGCCCAAAGACGACATTCTCGCCTCGCTGCGCGCCACCATCGCGGAGTGCTTCAGCGTCGATTAACTCACCGTCATGAGCGCCCCGTCCCCCCACTCCTCCACGCCCACGCCCGCCGACCGCATCGCGACGGTCAAATACTCCCTGCCCGAGCTACTCACCGAACTCAAATACGAGCGCGCCAACGGCACCCTCGCCATGGAAAAACTCCACCAAGCCGACATCGGCAATCTTTTCAAAACCAAGCCAAAGCGCCACCGTGGCAAATCTGAGTAACAGCACTTTTGTCGAGCGCCTCAAGCGGCTCCCCCACTTCGACTACCAGGACGAAGTCGACGCGCTCGCCAAGCAGCACGGCCACACCACTGCCCTGCTCCAGGAAGTCATTGAGCGCAAATTCGCCTCCAAAGACGACGCCTGCCGCCTCTGGGCCGACGCGCTCAACGTCGCCCACGTCGACCCCTTTGCTTCCGTCATCACTGACGAAGCCATCGCAAAGCTACCCGTTGAAATCGCCAAAAAAGCCCGCGCCATCGGCCTCTACGTCTTCAACGGCGTGCTCACCACCGCCATGGCCGCGCCCGACGACGCCGACCTCGTCAAACGCCTTTCGCAGATCGCGCAGATGCCCATCAGCCCCGTCTTCGCCCTGCCGCACGACATCGACGACGCCATCGTCATCAGCTACTCCTCCGACAAAGGCCTCGAGGAAAGCCTCAACGAACTCGAACGCTCCCGCCTCTTCACCGATCCCAACCTCGCCGCCGAAAAGATCGCCCAACTCGCCGGAACCGACTCGTTGATCCAAATCGTCGATGAGATCATCCACTTCGCCCTGCGTGAACGCGCCACCGACATCCACATCGAGCCCCAAGAAAACGTCTGCCGCATCCGTTTCCGCGTAGACGGCATGCTGCGCGAAGTCCTCACCTACTCGCGCAAACTCCACCGCGCGATCATCTCACGCCTCAAGATTCAGTGCAGCCTCAACATCTCCGAATCGCGCTTCCCCCAAGACGGCCGCTTTTCCATGCCGATCGGCAGCCTGACCGCCAATTTCCGTTTCTCCTGCATCCCCTCCGCCTACGGTGAAAAAGCCGTCCTGCGCGTCCTCGCCATGACGGGCCGGAAAACGATGCTCACGCTCGACAAGATGATGGTTTCCCAATCCATCCTCGAACCGTTCAAGCAGCTCGTCCAAAACCCCAACGGCATCATCTTCGTCACCGGCCCCACCGGCTCCGGCAAGACCACCACCCTCTACGCCGCGCTCCACGAGATCAACAAACCGAACCTCAACATATCGACCATCGAGGACCCGGTTGAAATCCAGCTCGACGGCGTGACGCAGACGCAGGTCAACGCCCACATCGACCTCAAGTTCTCCACCATCTTACGCGCCCTCCTGCGCCAGGACCCCGACGCGATCCTCATCGGCGAAATCCGCGACCTCGAAACCGCCAAGATCGCCACCGAGGCCGCCCTCACCGGCCACATCGTCTTCGCCACCCTGCACACCAACACCGCGGCCCAAGCCATCGTGCGCCTGATGGAAATCGGCGTGGAGCCCTACATGGTCGCCCCCTCCGTCATCGGTGTACTCGCGCAGCGCCTCGTCGCCCGCATCTGCGATAGTTGCAAAGAGCCCTATCAACCGTCGCGTGAAACCCTGCGAAAATATTTTCAAGACGAAGGCCTCACCGACGTCCCCTTCTACCGCGGGCGTGGCTGCCCGAATTGCCGCGGCACCGGCTACAAAGGCCGGATCGCATTTCACGAACTTGTCCTTATCACTGAAGAAATCCGCACGCTGATCTCCGAAGGCCGCAGCGCTCAGGAAATCAACCGCGCCGCCGCCAAAGTGGGCTACAAACCCCTACGCTACGACGGCCTCAAAAAAGTCCTGCTCGGCCTCACCACGATCGACGAGATCGAGCAAAATACCTCCTTTGAATGGGCCACCTAAACCGCTTGCTCCTCGACAACTACAATGACTCCAACAATTTCCCCAATGGACACCATGTCAACCGAACCTCCCATTGATCCTCAGGCCATCGAAAACCTCCGGTCCCTAAACCCCGACGACGACGACGCCTTCCTCAAAGACATCATCGGCATTTTTCTGGAGGACACGCCTGAGCGCATCACCGAGCTCCAGCAGAGCCTCATCGCCTACGACCAGCCTAAATTCACGCGGGCCGCGCACAGTATCAAGGGCAGCTCGAGCAACCTCGGTGCGACCCAGGTGCGCGCCACCGCCGAAGAACTCGAACACCAGTCGCGCAAAAGCGGCTTGGGTGAAGTCGAGCCGCTCATCAAAAAAATCATCGAAGAATTCGCCATCGCCAAAGCAGCGTTGGATAAAATCGCCGGCAAATAAACTGCCGCAACGGAAGGAGCGGCCCTCACCCAAACCGACGGTCAGGGACAAGGCGGGGCTTGCGCGTCAAAGCTGAGCTTTGATCGCGTCCATCAAATCACGGTAAGTGTCGAGTGCTCGGAAATGGGGAAATTGCTGCGTGATGCTGAGCGGCGCGTGAAAGAGGAAACCCACATCAGCCTCGGCCAACATCGCGGTATCGTTAAACGAATCGCCCGCCGCGATCACCCGATAGTTCATCATCTTAAAGGCCGCCACCGCTTTCTGCTTCTGCTCGGCGATGCGGATTTTGTAGTCGGTGATGCGATCGTTTTCCACCACAAGCCGGTGACAAAGCAGCGTGGGCATACCCAACTGGCGCACGAGCGGTTTCGCAAATTGCTCAAACGTGTCGGACAGAATCACGACCTGCGAAAGCGAACGCAGTTCATCGAGAAACTCGCGCGCGCCCGGTAGCAACGGCAGCGACGAAATCACCGACTGGATGTCGGAGAGCTTAAGCCCGTGCTGGTCGAGCAGCTTCAGACGACCGCGCATCAGCACGTCGTAATCGGGCTCGTCGCGCGTCGTGCGGCGGAGCGCGTCGATGCCGGTCTTTTCAGCCACGGCAATCCAGATTTCCGGCGTCAGCACGCCTTCCATGTCGAGAGTGATGATCGTCTGTTTCACGCGCCGGGAGTGTTTTTTAAAATATCCGCGCTGTCGAGCGAATGGCGCCGCCGATACCGCTTTGGTCCTTTCGCACGTCGATCCCGCCGTAGGATTTGAACTGCGAAGAAGCAAAGAAGCGAAGGCAATGAATGAGCTACCGGGAGCGTTTTGGCTCAATTCCACCCATCACGGTCAACGATCCCGCCACAGCACTTCCTGGGCATCCTTTGTTTCTTCTATTCTTGGTCGTTCAATAGCGGTTTTTAGGTTGAACCGTCTCTTTTCTAAAACCCGCCTTCTTGGCGCAAACACCCGCGCCGCTTCAAGACCGTCTTACTTGCGCTGCGATTTCATCGCTTTGTCGATGTCGCGTTCCTCGACCTTGCGCTTGAGCGTCTCACGTTTGTCGTAGAGTTTTTTGCCGCTGCACAGCGCGATTTCGACCTTCACCAGCGCTTCCTTGAAATACATGCGCAACGGCACCAACGCCAGCCCGCCGACTTTGAGCGCCTGCCCGATCTTACGAATCTGATGGCGGTGCAAAAGCAGCTTACGCGTGCGGCGTGCCGCGTGGTTATTGATGTTGCCGAACGCGTACTCGTCGATGTGCACATTGTGCAGCCACAGTTCGCCTTTTTCAAAACGACCGAACGCGTCGTTGATCTGCACCTTGCCCGCACGGATCGATTTCACTTCCGTCCCTTTCAGCGAAATCCCCGCCTCGAACTTCTCCTCCACAAAGTAGTCGTGCAGCGCCTTGCTGTTGCGAACTTCCTTGTAGCGGGCCGGATCTTTTTTTTGTGCAGACATGATTTGAGGTCAGGCGATGAAACGCCCGGCCGGTGAAATACGCAACGCTGCCCCTGCCCTGCCGCCGAAATGGCGTCAGTTATTCTCGTTCATCTCGAAACTGATCTTGCCCTCGATGACCTCGCGCAAAGCGATGTCCTCGGGCGAGAGCTTTTCGAGTGACTCGACCAAGGCGCGGCTGCCACGGCGGAGCTGCTTCACCCGGCATGAGATAACATTGATCAAAAGATTGGAATCCGAGATCACTTTCTGTGCTTCTTTAAGATAGTCGTCGCGCATGGCTAGGCGTTTGGCTTTGGTGAAACCGTTAAAAGCAAAGTCAAACCCCCGACCCGTCAAGGGCAATATTTTCCCGGCTTGCATCGCAAACCTCCCCCGTCGACTTTTGCGCCATGTTACTCATCGGCTGGACTACCGTCGCGCAACATGCAGACGCCACCCGCCTCGCCTGCGCGCTCGTGGAATCGAGACTCGCCGCCTGCGTGCAAATCGACGGCCCGCTCACCTCGCACTACCTCTGGCAAAACCGCGCCGAGACAACCGAGGAATATCGCCTCACGATCAAGTTTCTCCCCGAACACGCCACCGCAATCGAAACCTGGCTAAAGGCGCACCATCCTTACGACACACCCGAGTGGATCGTCGTCCGCGCCGAATATGTTGCAGAAAAATACTTGTCATGGGCGCGGGCGAACTCTAATTCTGCGCCCCTTAAACAAGTCCCAACCACTTTCCCATAACGTCATGTCACAGCACAAAAGCCTCCAAGGTGTCAGCGGTCTCGTAGTTAAGCGCAACGTTCTGAAGCGTTTCGAACGCATCGATCTGCTCAAAAAACGCGGTCAATGGAAAGCAGGCGATCGCGTGCAGGGTCTGCGTAAGACCAAGCCCGACGTCTAAGCTAATTTCTCCCTTTTCATTTTCAGGCAGGCAGTTTCCACTGCCTGCCTTTTTTATTCTTCGCACTTTCACGAATCACCATGATTGAACTCATTAAAAAGTTGCTCGATTTCATCCTCCATATCGACCGACACCTAGCGGAAATCATTATTCAGTACGGGACCGGCACCTACGCCATCCTCTTTCTCATCATCTTTGCTGAAACGGGTTTTGTCATCATGCCGTTCCTGCCTGGCGACTCACTCCTCTTTGCCGCCGGAGCTTTTTGCTCCAAACCAGAAACGGGACTTAACGTCCACCTCCTCGCACTGCTGCTCTGGCTTGCAGCTGTACTTGGCGATACCGTGAATTACTGGATCGGCATGAAGCTGGGCCCAGCCGTTTTCAAACGTGATGATTCCCCATGGCTGCGAAAAAAGCATCTGGAGCGCGCTCACGAGTTTTTTGAAAAGTACGGCGGCCGCGCAATCATTCTGGCCCGCTTCGTGCCCATCGTGCGAACCTTCGTTCCCTTTGTCGCCGGCGTCGGCCGAATGACCTACCGGCACTTCATCGTCTACAACCTAATTGGCGGTTTTATCTGGATTTACTTCTTCACCTACGCCGGATTCTTTTTCGGCACTCAGCCTTTCGTGCAGAAAAACTTCAAAATGGTGATTCTCGCCATCATCGTCCTCTCGGTGCTGCCCATCGTTATAGAGTTTATCCGAGCCCGGCGTTCGGCCAAAACGACCTGATGCTCCAACAACTGCCGCCGGGGCCTGCGCGCCCCGGCCTCAAACGATAACCGAAACCGGTTCCTTCAGCTCCGCGATCGCCGCCATGATACGCTGCGACGCGAGCAGGTAGCGTTCCTTGCCGGCCGAAGAATCATCATAATCCGAGGCCGGAATCGGTTTGCCATAGACCACCGTGACGGGCGTGCCGAGTCGCAACGTGCCATCGCGACCGAACGCTTGAAATGAACCAAAGACGCGGGCGGGCACCACCGGCACGCCCGTGCGGCAAGCAAGCAGACCGACACCGGGCTTCGCGGTCTGAAGTTTCCCGTCATAGGAACGCGTGCCTTCAGGGAAAAGAATGATGACTTTCTCTTGTTTCAACGCAGCCAACACGCGCTTGATTGCGCCCACATCCGTGCCGCCGTCGCGATCCACAGGAATAACGCCCACACGATTGAGCCACCACGAAGCGAAGCCGGGTTTCCAAAGTGTCTTCCGCGCGAAAAAACACACCTGCCGTGGAAACAACGCCCCCACGATGGGCGGATCGAGGTGGCTGACATGATTCGCCGCGATCATGAACCCGCCATCGGCCGGGATGTTTTCCAAACCGACGGCCTCGCCGCGAAAAAACGTTTCATAGAACTGACGCAGCAGGTAGTGGCAAACGCCATACAGCGGCTCCATGTCGAGTTGGTCGTGGTGGCGATTCATGCGGGCAAAAGACGGGGAGCGAGCAAAGCGGAAATCATGTCGACGACCTGCACCAACGTCAGGTGCGTACTGTCGATGCCCGTCGCGCCCAGCGGCACGATGAGCGGCGCAGTCTTGCGCTGCGAGTCGAGGCGGTCGCGTTCGGCAATCTGATCAGGCTGACCTTGCTGCTCGCGGCGACGTGCCCGCTCAACCGGATCAGCGTGCAGAAAGAACCGGAAATCCGCGTCGGGAAAAATCACCGAACCAATATCGCGTCCTTCCATCACCAACCCGCGAAAACCATTTGCTTTGGCGACGTCGGCCTGGCCTCGCTGGTAAGCCAGCAAGGCAGCGCGCAACTCGGGAATCGCGGCAAAATGCGAAACTGCCGCCGTCACTTCAGCGCTGCGAATGCGCGCCTCCGCCACGACTTGTCCGCCGATTTCCATGTATGCACTGCGGCCCACCACCCGCGTGCCGAGCGAAAGAGCCACGAGGGCGTTTTTCACTGCTACATGATCGGTTGTCGCCACACCGCACTGCAGCAACTCAGCCGTCAGCGCGCGATAAAACGAACCTGTGTCCACATGCAACAAATGGAAGCGCTCGCTGATGGCTCGGGAGGTGGAGGACTTGCCGGAGGCGGCGCCGCCGTCGATGGCGACGAAAATAAAATCTTGGGTCGTCACAGGTTCGAATGTGCGTTTTCGCGGAGCTGGCCGAGCACGTCGAAAAAGTTGGGGAATGTTTTTTTGCAACACTCCGGATTTTTGATCGTGAGCCAAGGCCGGCCGTTGCCGATCAAGTCGTAACAGCCAAGAATGCCAAAACTCATCGCGAATCGGTGGTCGCCGTAGGTGTCAATCGTGACGCCGGGCGTAAGCGGACGCGGATGAATCTCCAGCGAATCCTCGGTTTCGATCACCTCCTGGCCGAGCTTCTTCAACTCACGCGCCATGCCGGCGACGCGGTCGGTCTCCTGCTTGCGCGTGTGTGCGATGCCCGTGATTTTGGTCGGACCATCGAGCAGTGGCGCGATGGCGGCAAGCGTGAGAAACGTATCGGAAAATTCGCTGAAGTCGCGGGTGACGCCCTGCCGTTTCCCTGCAGCCGAGCCGATAATTTTGATCTCACCGGCAGAAGCGATGACGTCGGCTCCGATTGATTCGAGCACGGCAAGGAACTCGGTGTCGCCTTGCAGCCCTTTTTTTGGAGCGGAGAGATTCGGGATTTCCACCGTGCCAGACACAACCAGTGGCAAAGCGGTAAAATAACTCGACGCCGTCGCGTCCGGCTCGATGGCATACGAACGCACCAGCGCATAACTGCCATTCGGCACGGTGAGAATGCCATCCGCTAGTCGCGGCTGGTTGAGGCCAAATTGGACCATTTGGTTGATCGTCATGGCCACAAACGGCCAGCGCACTCCGCCCACGGTTTTGATTTCCAGCGATTGCCCGGCAAGCGGGGCAACCATCAACAAGGCGGAAAGCATCTGGCTGCTTTCACGGGCATCGATTTCCACCGCCCCGCCGCGCAGGCCATGCGCGTGCAGTTCGATCGGGAAAAAACCTTTTTCACCGAGGTAAACGATCTCCGCGCCCTGGCTGGCGAGGGCGTCGAAAAGTCCCTTCATCGGGCGCTTCCTCATCTGCGGCACGCCATCGATACGGTACACGCCACGCGGCGCGGCAGCGCAGAGCGCGGTGAGAAAACGAGCGGCGGTGCCGGCGAGGCCGACGTGGAGCGTGGCGTTTTCCGCCGGGATTTTTCCACCGCGGCCTTCAACATAGATCGTGTGCTGTGACGCGTCTTCTTTGACCACGAAACCGAGTTGGCGCAGCGCCTCGGCCATGAGTTCAGTATCTTCGCTAAAGAGCGCGCCAGTGAGCGTCACGGGGCCAGCACAGAGCGCGGCGAGCAGTAGCGCCCGATTGGTCAGGCTTTTCGATCCGGGTAAAATGACTGAGCCGCGCACAGGGCGCGTGAAGGGCAAGATCGGGAGGAGTTCGGGCAGCGGCATGGAAAGGAGCTTATTGCACACGCAAAGGCGCGGTGACGCCAAGAAAGAATTGCCCAGCGCGGTGACTTCGCGGCGCCGCGTGAATCGGGATGCTCACACGTTGAAGCCGTCGCGATAGGTTTTGCCGCTTCCCATTCGGTTGCGGATTTCGTCCCACTCGCGATTGGCCAAGGCGGCGCTGAAGCCTTGCAGTTCGTCCTGAAACTCGCGCAAGGCGTGCAGCACTTCCTCGCGATTTTGTTGAAAGATCTCGATCCACATCGTCGCGTCACCCGCGGCGATGCGCGTGGTGTCGCGCAAACCGCCACCGGCAAAATCACGCCAAGCCGGATTTTTCTGCGCGAGAAAACTGCAAAGCGTGGTGGCGAGCGCCTGCGGCAGGTGGCTGATGTGCGCGACAATCTCGTCGTGCTGTACCGGCGAAAGAACGGTAACGCGGGAGCCGAGCTCGCGCCAGAATTGGGCGATGCTTTCCACGGCGGCAACCGGCGTGTCACTGAGTGGCGTCACGAAACAGGCGCGGCCGTCAAAGAGCGTGTCGGTGCCGTTTTCCCAGCCGGTTTTGTGACCGCCTGCCATCGGGTGCGAACCGACAAAAGTCACATCCGCTGGCATGACCTCAGTGCAGAGTCGGCAGAGTTCATTTTTCACGCTGCCAACATCGGTGACGAGCGTGCCAGCCTTCAGATGCGGCGCGATCTGACGCGCCAACTCGACAATCTTTTCGACGGGTGCCGCGAGGACGACGAGACTGGCCGAGGACACGGCTTCTTCCGGCGTATCAGCAACGTGGTGACACCACGGCTGTTGACGCAATTGAGCGCGAACCTCGGGTCGGCGCGCCCAGATCACGATGCGCCGGGCGAGTCCGCGCGCATGGGCGGCTTTGGCGACGGAGCCGCCAAGCAAGCCGGGAGCGAGAATCGTCAGTTGAGCAAGCACCCCTGAGTGGAAACGTCATCCCTCACCGATGTCGAGTCCTTCGATGGCTCAAAGCGAAGCCCGCGCTGAAGCCGGAATTCAATTGTCAGCGCCGCGTTTCGGCATGGAGTCATACTTCCATGGCAGAAATCGATGAGACAAAAACAAAGGCGAGACGCGCAATCACCCTTCTATATATCTGCATGGCGGTGGGCATCGGTTTGCCAATAGCATTGTATTTCACGCTCAGATAAGCCTTTCTAGGAACACCTAATGAACAGAACCCTGTTACCCATCCGTTTGGTTTTTGTCGCTTTGTGCGCCTCGGCTGGCGCGCTGGTGTGCTTCACCAATCAGGAGTGGGACCGGTACATGCCGATGGCGATTAGTATCGGTTTCCTGCTGGGTATACTCGTGGTGTTGACGGACGTGATGTTGAAAGGATTTTCGCTGCGCGGGCTGTCGGCTATTTCCTTCGGACTCGGGATGGGCCTGTTAATCGCCTACCTGCTGCAAATTTCCCCGCTCTTTGCGGGCGGCGATCCGCAGCTACTCTACTTGGTGCGACTCGCGCTCTTTCTGGTGGTGCCGTACCTGTGCATCGTCATCGCGCTGCGCGGCAAGGACGAGTTCAACGTGCTGATTCCCTACGTGCGCTTTGTCCCTCATGAGGTGGACGTGCCGCTCGCGGTGGTCGACACCAGCGCGCTGATCGACGGGCGCTTGGCTAAAATCTGCGAAGCCGGTTTCCTCAATGTCGCGCTGGTGATTCCGCGCTTCGTGTTGGATGAGTTGCACGCAGTAGCGGACTCCGCGGATCCGCATAAACAGGCGCGCGGCAGACGCGGGTTGGAGACATTAAATGTCCTCCGCAAAATCAAAAATATCGACATCCGCATCCCCGAAAGCGACGTCACCAAACAACAAGACGTAGACGCGAAACTCGTTTTCCTCGCCCAGTCCATGAAGGCCAAGCTACTCACGATGGACTTCAATCTCGCCAAAATGGCGGAGTTTCACGGCGTGCACTGGTTGAACCTGAATCTTCTGTCCAAAGCGCTCCGGCCGGAGCTCATCCTAGGCAACCAGCTCGAAGTCGAACTTTTAAAACCCGGCAAAGACGAAAGCCAAGCCGTGGGTTACCTAGAAGACGGCTCCATGGTGGTGGTGAACAACGCCCGCCTGCTCATCGGCCGCCAAGTGCATGTGGAGATTTCTAGCGTGCTGCCCTCGGCGGGCGGAAAAATGATTTTCGCCCGACTGGTCTCTGAGAGCAAATAAACGATCGAGATCGCTTCAGCGTTTTCTCTCGCTTGCCTCTGAGGACATGGATCGCTCAAGGTCTCCCTTCGTCCTGATTTCTCGGCCAGCACTATGATCCTATTCGAAGCGTCGCACACGAGCCACACCCACGCCCAAACCGGCGTTCAGCGTGTCGTGCGTTCGATTTTCACAGCGCTCAGCGCGAGAGAAAAAATCGAGCCCGTCTGCTACGATCCCCACCAAGCAACATGGCGCGGATTGCAACCTTGGGAGCAAATCAACCTCGCCAACACCCACGGTGCGGGCTCGGCTCACCGCAGTGCAAAATGGCCGCTGCGCGTACGGCTTGACGGATACACACGGCAGTTTTTCAACGCCCGTTCGCCTTGCCCGACGGGCGACTCGCTGATCGCGCCAGAGATTTTCTCCGCCAAGATCGCACGCGCTTATCCCCAGCTTTTCGCCCAAGTGAGCGGTCCACGCGTGGCGGTTTTCCACGACGCCATCGCCCTGAAGCTGCCAGAGTACACACCGGCCAAAACCGTGGGCCGATTCCCCGCGTACCTGCGCGAACTTCTCGCCTTCGATGGCGTCGCCGCCGTATCCGAAGATTCGCGACACTCTCTCATCAACTACTGGAGCTGGCTCGGCGTGGCCAATCCACCACCCGTCATAGCAATTGCCAATGCCGTCGAAATCTCCGGCCTGCCAGGCGCAGCGGCCGCCACCACACCGGTGGCAACGACGCCGCCCGTGGTGCTATGCGTTGGTTCGCTAGAAGGCCGCAAAAACCACGTCGCTCTGCTGGAGGCCTGCGAACAACTCTGGACACGCGGCCTGCGCTTTCAGTTGCGCCTCATCGGCCTCGCCCACCCCCAAACCGGCAAAGCGGCCTTGGATAAAATGAACGCCCTGCAAGCCGCCGGATATCCGCTGCGCTACGACGGGCCCGTGGACGATGCAGCGCTGCACGCCGCCTACGCCGAAAGCACTTTCACGGTTTACCCCTCGCTGATGGAAGGGTTTGGCCTGCCGGTGCAGGAAAGCCTCGCGCACGGCAAGCCCTGCATCTGCTCCAGCCGCGGCGCACTCGGTGAATCGGCCAAAGGTGGCGGCTGCATCATGCTCGACTCCGTCACTGCTGCGCCGCTGGCCGAGGCAATCGACCGACTGCTCACATCGCCCTCGCAACGCGTCGAGCTGACACGCGAAACCCAGCGGCGCACGTTCAAAACGTGGGCCACCTACGCCGACGATCTCACCGCATGGATGCAAAACCTGCCTCGTCGTTAAAAACCATCCGCCTGCTGGTGATCTTGTGCGTGCTCGTCGCGGCAAGCTGCCTGACCTGGCAGGCGTGGGACATGTTTGGCTCAAAACATAGGCCTATGCTGCAAGGCTGGGACGATAGCTTTTACTATTATTGGCTGCCGTCGGTCGTGATCGACCATGATGTGGATTTCACCAATCAGCTGGCGCACAGCGACACGCTCGAGTCTACCGCCAAAGATTTATTTGCCGCCGAGCGCACCGCAACCGGCCTGCTGCCGAACAAATATCCACCGGGTTGGGCAATCGGCAGTCTGCCCTTTTTCCTCTTCGCGCATCTTTTCGCGCCCGCCGGGACAACCGGCTTCGAACCCATCTATCTGATGAGCGTCTGGCTGGGGCAAATGCTCTACGCCGCCATCGGCCTGTGGCTGGCGGTAAAAATCGCCGCCCGCTTTTTCCCCCTAGCGATTGCCTCGGTTGCGGTATTGTCCGGCTGGCTGGCGAGCCCGCTGATCTACTATCAAACCGCACGGATTTCCATGAGTCATAGTCAGGTTTTCGTGCTCGCCGTGGCGGTATTTTGGCTGGCGCTGCGCATCGCCGACGGTGATCAGCGGAAGCGAAACTGGATACTGCTGGGGTTCTGCGCGGCGTTACTCATCGTCACGCGCAACCTCGCCGGCCTCTACCTCATCGGCCCCGGTTGGATTATTTTGCGAAAACTCCGTTCAGCACAGTCTGCCCTCTGGCTGGTCTTGGGCGCTGTCGTGCCCTGTGCCGCGCAGTTGCTGGCTTGGAAAATAATCTACGGCTCTTGGCTTTGTTATTCATATCAAGGCGAGCGTTTCAATTTCGCCCAAAACCATCTATTCGAGATTCTGTTTTCTCCCCAACACGGTTGGTTTTATTGGCATCCTTTAATGTGTGTAGGAGTCGTCGGATTTCTCGCGTGGGCTTGGCGTCTTTCGCCGGGACGTGCGTGGATCGCGTCCTTGGGAATTTGCATCGCGCTCAACGCCGCGTGGGAGTGCTGGTGGCTGGGCTCCTCATTTGGCAACCGCGGCTTCGAAGCCTCCACGTTTTTTGCCATGCTCGGGCTTGCCGTGGCGCTTCAGGCAGCGGAAGCAAGGCCTGCGCTGCGACGAGCACTGGCAATCATCATTGGCGCAGCCATCGCATGGAATTTAATTCTACTTGCCCTCTATCTCACTCAACGCATTTCCCACGAGGATGCGGTGACCTACCGCGATGCTGCGCAAGCGCTTTTCAAAGGGTGTACCGCGCAACCATGAGTCTCGACTGAACCCAAGGTAGCCCCTCTCCCCTCCTTTGGGTTTGCTAAGCCCTCCAAGAGAATTCTATTAACACCCTAAGTCATGGCGTTTTCCCTATTTTCAAAAAACAAAAAAGCGATCATCGCGCGTTGTCTCGACGACTACCCGACCAAGATGCGGCTCAAATACGCGCCTTACTACCATGCCATGGAGTCGCAGCACGGCACCAATATCCGGCTCGATGGCCGTGATATGATCATGCTGTCCAGCAACGATTACCTCGGACTCTCTTTCCACCCCAAAGTCATCGAGGCCGGCCGCGCCGCCATGCTCAAATGGGGAACCAGCACCACCGGCGCCCGCACCTCTAACGGCTCGCGCACCTACCACCTCGAACTCGAGGAAAAGATCGCCGCCTTCCTCGGTCGCGAAGCCTGCCACGTCCACTCCGCGGGCTACCTTTCCTGCCTTTCGAGCGTCGCTTGCTTTGCCCAAAAGGGCGACATCGTCCTCGCCGACAAAAATATTCATTCCTGCCTCTGGGACGGCCTGCGCCTCTCCATGGCAACGGTCGAACGTTTCGCCCACAACAACCCCATCGACCTGCGCGAAGTCGCTGCCTCCATCGACCCGAAGGCTCCCAAAATGCTCGTCATCGAGGGCGTGTATTCGATGGAAGGACACATCGCCAAACTCCCCGAGATCACCGCTATCGGCGAACAGTATAACTGCTTCACCGTGCTCGATGACGCCCATGGTTTCGGCGTCCTCGGCCGCCAAGGCCGCGGCACGGCCGATCACTTCGGCCTCAACGACAACGTCGACATCATCTGCGGCAGCCTCTCCAAATCGCTCGCCAGCACCGGCGGTTTCATCGCCGCCTCCCGCGACTTGATCGAATACCTGCGCACCAATTCCAAGCAGACCATTTTCAGCGCCGCCCTCAGCCCCAGCCAAGCCGCGATCGCCCTCGCCTCGCTGGAGATCATGCAGAGCGAACCCGAGCACCTCGAACGCCTTTGGAAAAACACCAAGCGTTACCGCGCCATGCTGCACAGCCTCGGCCTCGACACGTGGGAAAGCGAAACCCCCGCCGTTCCCATCGTGCTCGGCACCAAGGAACGCGTTTACCCCTTCTGGAAAGCGCTTCTCGAAAAAGGCGTCTTCACCGTCATGTCCATCGCCCCCGCCGTGCCCGCCGGCAAGGACCTCATCCGCACCGCGGTCTCCGCCCTACATTCCGACGCTCAGCTCGACCAGATCGGCGACGCAATGGCCTACGCCTTGAAGAAAATCTAAGCTCTGGCAACCGGTTCGGTCGCCGCGCTCAAGTCAGCCGTTCGGCCAGCGCCTTGGCCGTGTCAGCCCATGACGGCAGCGGCCGGTTTGCCGTCTGCCGCACCAGCTCGGCATAAGCCTCAGCCTCCGTCAGCACGCGGCGCAACGCCTCGCGCCAACGCTCCAGCTCTCCCACCGGCACGCACAAACAACCGCCCGCGTCGGCATTTTCACGCAAGACTGGCAGATCGCTGCACAGGCACGGCACACCCTGCCAAAGCGATTCCAGCAACGGCAGCCCGCAGCCCTCAGCGATCGTCGGAAAGACACTCGCCCGCACTTCGCCCAACAGCCGGGCCAGCGTTTCATCATCGACCGCCGCGTGGTAGCGCAATCCCGGATACCGTTTCTTCAACGCCTTGACCTTCGTCAGCACCGGCTGACCAAAATGCGGATTCACCCGCCCGACCAGATGCAGATCAAACGTGAATCCGTCGCGCCACAGACTCTCGCACACCTCGAGGAGAAAAGTCTGGTTCTTGCGCGGCTCTAAAATCCCCACACACAAAAGCGCGGCCCGCCCAGCATCGCCCCGGCGGACAACTCGGGGCAGTCCGGAAAAATCCGCGCCCAGCGAAATCGTTTCCACCACCGCGCGCGGCTCCACCCCCTGCCAGCGCCAGAACCCCAGCAATTCCTGCCGGCTCGCCTCGGACACCGCAAACACGCGGTCAAACTCCGCCAACATCCGCATGTATTCAGGATGCCGTGACACGCTTTGCGGCCAGGTGATATGCGGATGTTTCAGCGGGATCGCATCGTGAAAAACCGCCGCCAACCGACAGCGCCGTTTGCGGAAAAAGGTCCACAGCCCCGGAAACTCCGCCTCGCAAAACAACTCTGGCGTCAGCCACCAGTCATCCTTCGAAGGATGAAACTGAGCCGACGCCTCGCTCAATCCGCCGCCCGGCACCAGCAACGAAACCGGCTTCACCGTGTCGCCAAACTCCTTCAGCAAGCGCGATCCCACCCGGGTGAGCCCGGACCGGTGCTTAGCGCGCAGCGTGCGACTGACGTCAAAATATATCATGGGGACGAAGACGACACCGCTGTTTTAAAAAGCGCATGGAGCCGGGCGGCATTCGTGTGCGCGTCGTAGTTTTGCTCCGTCCAGGCTCGGGCCGCCGCTTGCAACCGCGCCGCCAATCCATCGTCCACCGCCAACCGCCGCAACGCCGCTTCCCACGCGACGTAATCGGTGGTCTCGGCGACCAGCCCGGTGGCTTCAGCTTGAATCGCCTCCGTCGTGCCCGCCACCGGCGACGTCACGACCAGCACGCCCGCCGACATCGCCTCGGGGATGACATTGGGCAGTCCGTCGCGATCACCGCTCGGCGCGATGACACCGGTATGAACCAACACATCCGCCCAAGCGAGCTGCCGCCAAACTTCCACCGAAGGAAGATGCCCGGTCAACTCGACCTGACCGGTCAGTTCGAGACTAACAATGCCTCGCTCCAGCTCCTTGCGCAAAGGGCCGTCGCCGATGATGCGGGCGGAAAAAACAAAACCGTTGGCCTTCAGCCGTGCGTAAATTCGCAGCTGATGATCGAGTCCTTTCTTCTCCACCAACCGAGCCACACACACCATGCGCAGCGGCGTGCGCTCCGAACGCAGCGGCTTGAGCTCCGGGAAAACTTCCAGTCCGCGCCGGATCACTTGGATTTTATCCGCGGCGATTTCACGTTCCAAAAGCGACGCGCGCGCCATCTCGGTCGAGGTGTGAATGAAACGGGCGTCGGCCAGCTTTTCGTTTAACCACCAATCACCGCCATGTTCATAAATATCGTAGGCGTGCGCCGCCGCGCTGTAACGATGGCCATTCATCCGCGCCAAACACCACGCCACCGTTGCGGGCGCTCCGCCCCAAGCCGCATGGATGAGATCGGGCGGATTCCGGCGGAAGCTGCGGTAAAACACTCCGGCAAAACCCGCGCCCAGCATGTTCTCCCAGAAGTTAAGCCAAGACGGCGCGCGCCGCGTGAGCAGTCCACGCAACAAAACCCAAAACACATCCCAACGCGTCACCGCAACCCACGGAATGATCCAAAGCAACTCCAGCAGTCGCCACTTGTTGAAGACTTGGACCGGCAGACCGGCAAACTCAGGGCCACCGCCCCAGAGCGAAAAGATGCGCAGCTCAAGGCCGAGCCGTTGCATGGCGAGAATTTCGCGCTGCAGAAAAGTCTCCGTCGACTTGGGGAAAGTCGTGTAGAGATAGGCGATAGTCAGACGGCGTGGACTCAAAGGCATCACTCGAGCGGAAAGGGGCGGCGGGTAAGTTTCGGATTATTAACCGAACTGGCCAGATCCACCAGTTCGTCGATCACTTTCGTTGGATCTTCCTCGTAGCGAATGGTAAGAAACGCTTCCCGGTAAATTTCATAGCTTGCGGGCGACGTCATCCAACGGTCAATGATGACTTCGAAATCCGAGGCGTTCTGAATTTTCTCCGATTGGGCGCCATTGCGGAAAAATTTCCACGTCAGCGATTCCTGCGGCATGATGCCACCAAAGGCGTTGAAAACAATCGGGCAGCGGAAATGCAGCGCCTTCGCACAGCTGGTCGTGCCGCCGCGGGTCACGATCGCATCGCTGCATTGCACGAGCAAATGGACGTTCTCCGAGTAGCCTTCGATATAACAATTCAGCTCGGGATTTTCCGCCCGCCAATGTAGCAGTTCATGATAAGCATCCTTGTTGCGGCCGCAAATGATGATCACCTGGCAACGCTCGGCATGCCGCAGTAGCACCGGGAGCAAGACCGCGTGGTTGTTGGCGCCGTTGCCACCCGTGGCCAGAAACACGGTGAACAAATCAGGACGCAACCCGAGTTTATCGACTAGGTGCTTTGCCCGCGCAGGCGCATCGAGCACCTCCAAGTGCGAACGCGGACGCATCAGGTGACCGCGCACAATTGCACGCTCAGGCGCGATGCCCTTCTTCACCGCATAATCACGCGCCGTCGCCGTGCGGGAAATATAGAGGTCCACCGTGGGCTCGATCCAATTAATGCTGTAGCCCCAGCCGCCGGAAAATTCACCGCAATACGTGGCACACCGAACCTTATCCGCACCGACAACTTTCCGGGCGAGCTGAAAATAGCCGCGGTTCAGGCAATCATGCACGCTGAAGACCAGATGCGGGCGGTACTCTTTCAGCACCTTGATGTAGTATTTTTGTCCTAGCCGGACGTTGTTCCGGTTCAGCAAACTCAACAGCTCGATAAAAGCGTAATAGGCCGTGTGCAGAAACGGCATGCGCTTCTGAATCCAATTGTACAACCCCACGCCCACCCGGTTCACCACGGAGGATTTTTCGAGCATCTGCTCAATGCGCACATCCACCGCATGCCGATACAGTTGAAAGCACCATTCCGCAAAGGCCTCCGCCCGGGCGTCGTGGCCGCCACCGGTGCTGGAGGTAAGAACAAGGATGCGAACTTTGGCCATGATCAACGGATTCCGAAATAGCGCGCCAGCACCACGCGGCGCAACGGCGCCGGGGCAAAACGCACCAGAAAGGGCGCGAAGTGCGCCTGAAAAAAGGAACCGCAACGCACCGTGCCCGACCGCTGACGGAGTAGCGCCTTGCGCAGGCCCGCCGCCGCGAAGCTTGGCGGTGGCGCCGAGTTTAAGTTGTGCTCCAAGCCCTGCCAAGCACGCATCAAGCGGGGATCATTCGCTGTCGCCGCAGCCTGCACTTGCATCACTTGATTGAAGCCGGTGCGGAAATCGCCCGGACGAAAATCGATCACCTTCATACCGGTACCGCGCGTCTCCAAAATCAGGCTCTCGCTCAACGCCGCAAGTCCGGCCTTGGCGATATTGTAGCCGCTCATAAATGGTAGTGGAAACTCCACTGCCAGCGATGCGACGTTCACAATGCAGCCACGGTTTCTAGCCGTCATGCCACGCAGCGCCGCCTGCGTGAGTCGAGCGGTCGTGACCAACATCGCTTCAAGCTGCTTCTGCCAAACCGCGAAATTCACCGAACCAAATGAAGCAAAAACACCGTAACCGGCGTTGTTGATCACGAGATCAAACGTCCCGCCCGCCTCCGCGGAAGCGGCGGCAAACGCGTCGTCGGCCTCCTGCGGCATTTCCAAATCCAGCGCTACGGCAGTAAAACCTGTCCGCACCAACAACGGCTCGAGCCGCGATGTTTCACGCGCCGTGCCCCACACCTTCACGCCCTCAGCCAACAGCATCTCGGCGAACGCACGCCCGAGCCCGGTGGAAGCACCCGTGACAAAAGCTGTGCGGTAAAAGTTCGAAAGCTGAGGCACGTTATACCGCCCGGCGAAGCACCAGACTGACGTTTGCCCCGCCGAAGCCGCTGCTATTATTGAGCACCACCTCGGCCTGACGCGCCTCAGTCGTCCGCGGAATATTCAAATCCGCACACGCCGGTTCGATCGTGGTGATATTGGCCGAGCCTGGAATAAAACCATCGCGCAGCGCCAACGCACAGAAACCAGTCTCCATCGCGCCGGCCAGCGAGAGTCCGTGGCCGGTCAGCGCCTTCGTACTGCTGACCGCGGGGCGGGAGCCAGAAGGGCCAAACACCGTGCGAATCGCCTTCGCCTCGGAGGTATCGCCAATCGGCGTGGAGGTGCCGTGGGCATTGATGTAATCGACCGCACCCGGCTCGAGCTTGGCGTACTTGAGCGCATGCTTGATCGCCATGCTCAGTCCCGAACCTTCAGGATGGGAAATAGCGACGTTGTGACCGTCCGAGGCCTGACCCCAACCGGCGACTTCGCAGTAGGGCTTCACACCGCGGCGCTGCACTTCTTCTTCGCTTTCCAGCACCAGCACGGTGGCACCGCCGGTGCCGACAAAACCGTCGCGCGCGGCGTCAAACGGACGCGATGCCTTGTTCGGATCGGTCTGGAGCGACAACGCACGCATACCGGCAAACGGCAAAATGCTGTCCATGTTACCATCTTCGGCTCCAACGACGAACATCCGCTTCTGACGGCCCAGCGCGATCTCATCGTAGGCAAACCCGACGGCGTGCGCCGACGAGGCGCAGGCGGAAGAAAAGCCGGTGGAAGCGCCTTTGATTTTGAAATGCGCGACCAAATTGAAATTCACCGTGCCAGCAATCGAGGCCACGATGCCGAGCGGCGAACAGCGCATCACGCCCATCGTGTGCATGCGCTGCATCATGTTACCCAGCAGAAAAGGGGAACCACCGGAAGCGGCATAAAGGCCGGTGTCGTCATTGGAGTAATCGGCTTCGCTCAGTTTCGCGTCTTCCACCGCCTGCTGCATCGCGCAGTACGCATAGAACGTGTTCGGCCCCATGCCGCGGAGGATTTCGCGTCTCACCCGGTAGCGCTCGGGATAAGTCCAGTCCTCGCAATCAACGGAATCGGTCTGAAAACCTTTTACGGGTGCCGCCACCTTGACCGGAATTTCCGGTTTTTGAAACGGCGCGTAGACCTCGATCCCGTGACGCAATTCACGCAGATTCTGCGTAACCGTTGCACTATCGTTGCCTATGCTGGTGATGAATCCGAGACCGGTGATGAAGACCTTGGGCATGTATCGTTACGGCGTTGAAAATCGATGCAATAAAACAGAAGAGGAGTCAGTGACAATTTGGGGATGCCACTGCGTTTGCTTCGTGTTTAGACAACTCAACCTGAGGAAAGTGGCCGCGCAACTGGAATATCGCGGCCAATCTTGCAGCAAACAGAGAACGGCCCCGCATCAAACCCCTGCCGCAGGTGTGGCAGGAGTCTTGGGCGCTTCTGGCGTAACTGGCGCAGCGGTCAGAGCCGACGCAACAGGAGCAACCTCGGGATCTTTGGTGCCAAAGGTGAGCGTAATTTCTTCTGCGATCACCGCTTTTTCCTGCCCTACGCGAATGGAACCTTCGAACGTGGCCAGCGGCATCTTAGCGCGCTTGGGTTTAATGGAAAGCACTAGGACATCGCCCGGCTTGCAGATACGGTGGCAGCGCACGCCTTCGCTGGAGGCAAAGAAAATCGTCTTCGGATCAACCACTTTGCCTTCATCCACCGGAATGACACCTTCAAGTAAGGCCAAGACTGCCAGCTGGCCCAGCGCCTCGATCATCATCGAAGCTGGCATCACCGGGTTGTCTTTGAAATGCCCTTGGAGGAAAAATTCCTGACCGCTGATTTTGTACTTACCTTGAGCCCCTTGGTTATTCACCGAGGCCTCGTTCAAGAAAAGGAAAGGAGGCTGGATCGGCATGACCGCAACGATCTGCTCGATCGGCAGATGGCGAGTCGGCTTTGGCGGCGGAAGACCGCGGGCCTTGCAATCGATAAAAGTCTTCACGTCGCCCACAGTGCGCAGGTTGCGCAGCTCCTCATTGTTAATCTGCATCTGGAGGACGTCTTCAACGAGGATAACGATTTCCATCATCGTCAGCGAGTCGATGCCAAGATCCTCGACCATGCGAAGATCATCGTCCGAAGAATGTAACTTCGCGCGCAGGCCAGGCTCCACGAAACGCTCGATCACACCGATAATGACCGCCGAGACATGGGCAGCATCCTTCGTCTTACGAAACTGTAGAGCAGCCTCCACCGCAGCCGGCGAGCAACGCTTCAAAGCATCGCGCACTGAGGCTTCATCTTCGGCGGTAAACGCCTTGAGGGGATTCGTGGATTGATTCGCGGGACCAACCTGATTGGGAGCTACATCTGCCATGATTACAGGGAAGTAAGTTACCGGGGTTTTTAATGTAAACGTAATTCTTCTTTCCAAGAACGATACAGACCCAAAAGCTTGCCCACGGAACTCGCCAAAGAAATGCAAAACGGTCTTTACAAAGGAACCGCGGCCATTGCGCCCAAGGAAGCTGCCACGCACGGAACCAATAAAAAACCGCTCCTTTTCTGGAGCGGTAAAATGGAGCGGGCGAAGAAACTCGAACTCGGTGCCGAAAATCTGGATACGCCGAAAGCCAAGAATATTACAGAATCCGCACTTCCCCTCGACTCACAACTGCACTCACACGATTGTGTAGGACTCGCAGAAATTACGGCAGCTAACCAGGGTAGCAACGTTGTCACGAATGGTTGAGCCAGCTACACCGGCCTGAGCGAGTGTGGGTTCAATCATACAGTTTCACGCCCCACTCCAGCAATCGGGAGCAACCTACTTCCTCATGTCGATCGCGTTGCATCTCTGCTGAAGAGCTGATTGCTTGGCTCACATCAAGGAGCCGTCAGCCATGACCTGCTACAACACTACCTTGACGAATTTGTCTTCCGCTTCAATCGCCGCAAGGCTGACAGTCGAGGGCTTCTCTTTCGAAAACTGCTTGAGCAGGCCGTGTCCCATCATCCGGTCACTAAAAATCAATTAAAGAAACCCTCTCAACGTGCTCGCTCGACGAGTTCAACATCGAATAGCAATCGTGGACTTTCGTAAGTCAAATCAGTAGTGGCAGTCAAGTGCCCAGCCAGTTTTCATTATTTAGAGATTTTGACCGCTTGAGTATCATCGAAGGCGATGCGCTTGCTCGCCTGACTCAAGGAAATAAAACATGCCCCCTCCCCGATGCCAGCGGGCGTCCTCCATCCCCGTAGCAATCTACGAGGAATTGAGCCGTCCCGCATTAGCACGGCGCCTTTTCCTTAGCCGCCATGTCTTCTTGTCGCGCTGCCGCTGCAAATGCGTGGCGCGCCCTACCCCTCCCGGCGCAACACCTCCAACGGCGGATGATCTGCCACGCCCCGATTGGCCAGCCATCCGGTAATCACGGTCACGCCCGCGACACTTGCCACACTGATCACCAGCGCCAAGGGCGGCACCACCAACGGAGCCTTAAAAACAAAACGCGCCAGCAGCCACTCCGCCGTCACCGCCAGCGCTCCGCCAATCAACGCCGCCAAAACACCCAACACCAGGTACTCCACGAGCTGGATCTTCACGAGCTGCGCGCGCGTCGCGCCCAGCGTCCGCAATAGCACCGCCTCACGCAACCGTTGCGAACGCCCCGACAACACCGCGCCCGCCAGCACCACCACACCTGTTGCCACCGTGAAGAGAACCATGAACCTCACCACAAATTCTATCTTCGAAAAAACCCCGTCGAGCGTCTGCAACACCAGCGCGAGGTCGATAGCCGACACATTCGGAAACGCCCGCGTCACCGCCCGCTGCACACGCGCCGAGTCCACCGCCGTCGCCACTCGCACGGCCGCCAGATAAAATTTCGGCGCTTCCTCAAGCACGCCTTCAGGAAACACCACGAAAAAATTTGGCTCCATCCGCCGCCAGTCCACCTCGCGCAGACTCGTGATCTTCGTCGTCATCGACACTCCCTGCACATCGAACACCAGCTCGTCGCCCAGCTTTAGCTGCATGTCACGCGCGAGCCCCTCTTCAACTGAAATAGGTATAACGCTTTCGCCTGGTTCGGCTCGCGCCGCGAATTTCCCTCCCACTAGTTTCTCCGTGCCGACCAGCCGCGCGCGATAGGTTGAGCGATATTCGCGCCGCAAAGTCCATCCGGGCAAGTTCGAGTTTTTGTCGCGCAACAATTCTTCCACCCGGCGCCCCTTCACCGCCACCAGCCGCATGGTCACCACGGGAGCCGACACCCGCACCGGCGCGCCCTCGGTCGCCAAGAGCGTTTCGAGCGGATCCTTCTGGTCGTCTTGAATATCGAAAAACATCAGATTCGGCCGGTCGCCCTGATCGTGGCGCAATTGCCCAAGCAGGGTCGCGCGCGTCAACACCAGCGTGAGCAGCAACCCCGAGCCCAACCCCAGCGAAACGAGCAGCAATACCGTGCGGTTATTCGGCCGGTACAAGTTCGCCAGCCCCTGCCGCCAGACATACGGCGCGTTCTTTGGAAAAAACCGCCGCACCGTCCAAGACAAGAGCCGCGCAAAGCCGAAGAGAAAACCAAAGCTCACACCCAGGCCAGCCGCGAAGCCCAGCCCGATGGCCGGCCGTGGCGCCTGCGCGACCAAGAAGGCCGCTATCGCCAACGCGATCACCACGAGCAACGCGACACGCCACCCGTCGCGTTGCCCCGCCCCGTCGGCAAACCCCGCGCGCAACACCGCCAAGGGCGGCACCCGCCGCACACTCAAAAGCGGCAGCAGTGTGAACAAAAAACAAATCGCCAACCCCATGCCCGCACCGCGCGCCACCGCCAACCACGACACAAAAAATTCCACCCGCACCGGCAGTAAATCCCCCGCGAGCAGCGGCAGCGCGAGCTGCACCGCCACCCCCAGCGCCGCGCCGACGACCGCGCCCACCACGCCGAGGGCCAGACCTTGCACGAGGTAAATCGCGAAACTTTGCCGCGCGGTCGCGCCGAGACACCGCAGCACCGCCACCGTCGCCAGCTTTTGCCGCACGTAAACTTGCACCGCGCTCGCCACGCCGATGGCACCGAGCAGCAGTGCGATAAAACCGACCAGACTCAAAAAGGAGTCCACGTTCCCCATCGTCTGCCCGAGTTCGCGCTGCCGACCCGCCACCGTTTCCACGCGCAACCGCGCGCCCGCAAATTTCTCCTTGAGCTCCCCCGCGAGTTTTTCGGCGTCGCTCCCCGGCGGCAGTTTCACGAACGCCTCATAGCGCGCGATGCTGCCGGCGTTGAGCAGCCCCGTCGCCGGCACCGCGCGCAACGGCACGAACACGCGCGGCGCGAACAAACCACTCGCCATCGACTCGCCCGGCACTTTTTTCACCGCTCCCGCCACGATGAAGGTGACGCCGCCCAGTTTCACCGGGTCGCCGGGCTTCACCCCGAACTGCGCGATCAAGGTATCCTCCAAAATCGCCGCACCTGATTCACCGCGCAGGCGCTCCAGCGCGCCCGCCGGCTCCGTTATAAATTCGCCGTAGAAGGGAAAACCTCCCTCGGTCGCGCGCACCGACACGAGGCGCGTCTGCCCGTCGCTCGCGGGCAGAACCATCATCGAGGTAAAGGTGACGCCCCGGGCCACCTCGCCGCCGAGCGTACCGAGGTAGTTTTCCACCTCCGCCGGTAGAACCTGCCGCGCCGTCACCACGAGATCTGCCCCAAGCAATTGTTTCGCCTGCTCGCCGATGGCCTGGCGCAGGTTAGCCGAGAGCGAGCCCACCGCCACGAGTGCGGCGATGCCGAGCACGATGGAAAATGCCGCAAGCAGCAGACGGCGCCGCGCCGCCCGCGAATCGCGCCACGCCATTTTCAGAATGAAGTTCATAGGCTGCCCGAGTCCTCCACCACGGCTCCACCCTTGAGCCGGATCACGCGCTGACAGCGTCGCGCCAAGTCGGGATCGTGAGTGACCAAAACCAGCGTCGTGCCGCGCTCGCGATTCAATTCGAAGATGAGCTCGACCATCGCATGCGCCTTTTCGGCGTCGAGGTTGCCGGTTGGTTCGTCACAAAACAAAATCTTCGGCCGGTTCACAAACGCGCGCGCCAGCGCGACCCGCTGCTGTTCGCCCCCCGAAAGCTGCACCGGATAATGCCCCGCGCGTTCGCCCAACCCCACGCGGGCCAGCAACGCCCGGCCCTCGTCCTCGCAATGACGCACACCGGCCAGCTCGAGCGGCACCAACACATTCTCCAACGCCGTGAGCGTCGGGATGAGTTGGAAATTTTGAAACACGAAGCCGACCCGCGCGTTGCGCACCCGGGCGCGCTCATCCTCGCTCAAGCCGCCGAGCGCGCGCCCCGCCAGCTCCACGCCCCCGCCCGACGGTTGATCGAGCCCCGCGCACAAACCGAGCAGCGTAGTCTTGCCGCTGCCGCTGGGGCCGACGACCGCAAGACTCGCGCCCGCCGCCAGCGTGAAACTCACGTCGTGGAGCACCGTGAGCGCTCCCGCCGCCGTGGCGTACGTTTGGGTCAGGTGCTCGACTTTCAACATCAACGGGTCCGTCATTTATGGAACCAAGAAAACTAGAACCGCATCAAAGGCCAATGCCGTTATCTCGCCGTCGCTTCCCACGCCGTCTCCTGTTTTTGCTCGCCGCGCTCGCGTGCAGCGCCGGCTTCCTCCGCGCTGCTGACACCAAGACGGTCGTGTTTTTTGGCGACAGCCTCACCGCCGGCTACGGGCTCGACGATCCCGCAACGCAGTCCCACCCCGCGCTCATCCAACAAAAAATCAACGCCGCCGACCTGCCCTGGCGCGTGGTCAACGCCGGCCTCAGTGGCGAAACTACCGCAGGGGGACGCCGCCGCGCCGCATGGATTTTGCGCCAGCCCGTCGACCTCTTCGTCCTCGCCCTCGGCGGCAACGACGGCCTGCGCGGTATCCCACTTTCCGATACACGCGCCAACCTGCAGGTGATCATCGACCTCGTGCGCGCCAAATACCCCGACGTCCGCATCGTCATCGCGGGCATGCAAATTCCCACGAATCTCGGCGCAGAGTACACCGAGCCCTTCCGCGACATTTTTCCCGCGCTGGCGAAGGCGAACCAACTCACGCTCATCCCCTTTCTGCTGGAAGGCGTGGGCGGCCAGCCCGCCCTCAATCAACCCGACGGCATCCATCCCACCGCCGCCGGCCACGCGCTCGTCGCCGAAAATGTTTGGAAGGTCCTGCGCCCGATGCTGTGACCTGCGCGGAAAGAAACGCTCGCGCGCAGCTCCAGCAACGTCCTTCTCAGCGGGTTCTTTCCCCTCTCCTCCTCCGCTGGCCCCCTTCGCCGCCAGTCGCTCCGACGAGAGAGCGCCTTGCACTTAAATAACGGGGCAAACCCGAATGGTTGTGGTCGGTCGTCAACGGCGTCCAAGTTAAATCACAACCGATCAAACCACACCCCAGATGTAAATATTTTGGTTTTGAGCAAGAGCCTGGAGCTTTTACATCAAAGCCATGCCCATTAAAATGCTTACAGAAGAGAACGAAGGCAATGAAGACACGGCTCTAAAAACCAAAGTCTCTTCGTTACCTTATGAAAAAAATGCAGAAGCTTAGGGCATTTGGTATTAAACCATCTTGCTCCTTCCCCTGCGCAACACACTGCATCTCATCGGCGCGGGGGTGGAGACGGTACCCGAAGAAGCAAAGAGCGCAGCACTGATTACGTTAGGCGATATCCAAAGGTTCGTTCGCCGAAATCAACAAGGCCTTCACGATCTCAGTGGCCGGATGCAGATGATCGATAGGCACGGTCTCAACCGCGCTCCGCGGCATGCTGTCATAGGAGGCGTCAGATTGCGCAAACGTGATGCCTCCACCGGCTTTGATTGCTTTTAGCGCGGCGCTGCCGTCGCCGTCTAGGCCGGAGGGAATGACGGCAACCGCGCGTTTTCCCGTCTCCTCCGCGAGCGAGCAGAGGAAAACATTGATCGTTTTGGTCCAGCCCGCAGGCCGTGAGGCTGTGTCCGTAGCTCAAACGCATCGCCCGACCACGGTCATGTTGATATGAGGCGGCCGCTGGCTCCACTTTGGGCTTTGGGTTCTGCCGGTGTCCATCTTGGCGGAGACAACCTCAACGAACGGCTGAGGTGAGAAGTATGCCAAAAGGTTCGTCAGACCAGAAAACATATTGCCTAGTCCAGCCTCGATTTGGCTGGATGCGCTGGTTGCGGGTTGAGCGTGGGGCCGACGATCGTCATGCCGTGTTTTTCGAAAAGTTCGCGCGCTTCCGTCATCGGTGGGATGCGGCCGAGTCGACCGAGTTCTGCGAAAAAGGCCTCCATCTTTCCGGCAGGTTGAAAGGCGATCAAGAGGCGGCCGCCTTCTGGCGCGACCTGGGCCCAGACGTGAGGAAGACCGCGCGGGGCGAGCAACGAGTCGCCTGGCAGAAGCCGATATTTCTGCTCGCCCACCTCAAGCGCGACTTCACCGCTGATGACGTAAAACCATTCGTCCTGATCGTGGTGGATGTGCCGCGGTGGCCCGAATTGGGTTTGCGCGTAGTTTTCAATGACGAGGAGTTGGCCACCGGTGTCGGTGGTAGAGACCTTGCGGTCAATCGTGCTGCGATCACCGAGGTGGCAGGATTGATGATGGCGATCATCACCCATGGCGATTTTTACTGGTTCGGCTAATCGCGAAGGTGACGGGGCTTGCGCCAAGAGGGCGGACGCCGCCGGTGCAGCGCCGATGGAAATCCCTAAAAACGTGCGTCGCTTCATAGGCATAGTTGAATCAGGCGACGCGAAATCGCAACCAGCAGATAAACCAGAAGGGCTGAGGCTCGTGCCTGAGGCCATTTTGCCGGGCCCGAGCATTACCAGCAGCTTCTGTCGTGCGCCGAGAATGACAGGGATCACCCGAGGCAAACGTGTTGCGACCGGCCTTGTTATATGGCACGCACTGAGATTCATTGGGCGGTTTTATGTGTGCGCAATTTTCACCAGAAGAAGAGGCCCTGTTCGAAAAAACGTGCGCGACCACGCTGAAGCGGTTGCGCAAAACGAGTAATCCGGGCGCTCTGCTCTCGGTCCTCGCCAGCGCGTTTAAGGACTTTGATCGCGCGTTTGCATCGGCTCCCGCTGCCGCCAAGGCGACGGTTGCCTGTCATGCGGGTTGCGATACTTGCTGCCACGAGCTCGTGGGCGTGCAAGCCCATGAAGTGCTGATCGCGGCGCACCACGTGCAGACTCACTATTCACCCGTCGAGCTCGATGCGGTGATTGAGCGGGCGGCCGCTCATCGTGCGGCCTTCGCCGGGCGTTCCAATCCTGAGCGGGCGGCGTTGAAAAGGCCCTGCGTGCTGCTGCGTGAGGGAAGTTGCTCCATCTATGAGGCGCGCCCCGAGGTGTGCCGCTCGCACCACAGCCACAACGCCGAGGCTTGCCGCACCAATCTCGCACTCGGACGCGAGGAAATCGATGTCTACATCCCCGGAGTGCGCGGGCGCATGTATGCCGTCATGCTGGCGATCGACCAGGCCGTGGACGAGGCGGGGTTCGAGGGCCAGGCCTACGATTTTGGTTCGGCATTACACGAGGCGCTCACGAGCAGCCTGTGCGCCGCGCGTTGGCTCCAGCGTCAACCAGCGTTTCCGGAGGATTGCCGGGAGAGGTCGGAGCTCGCCGACGAAAACTCCAGCGCGGCACACGCGGACGAGGATTTCCACTAGGAAGTAGTTCGGCTTCCCGCCAAAACGCGGTGAGCTTTCCTGAGCGACATCGCTTACGTGGGTCGCTCGAGTATGCAGTAACACGAGAAGCTTCGGGACGCCTTAGCGGTCCCCTCGATGATTTTTTCGTCACAGAGAACACAGAGCTCCGACACAGAGAACACCGAGGTATGAAATCCGTTCTGCTTTTCCTCTGTGGACTCTGTGTCTGGGCTCCGGCTTGGCTCTGTG
>Ga0105048_10001303_pt1 | contig 40512 bp, 22 predicted proteins | sample MAT05_FD_78382 | JGI IMG/M metagenome (GOLD analysis project Ga0105048, IMG submission 78382) | Freshwater microbial communities from Lake Fryxell liftoff mats and glacier meltwater in Antarctica - MAT-05 | ecosystem: Environmental > Aquatic > Freshwater > Ice > Liftoff microbial mat | place... | reverse complement strand
GGTGTAGATGACGTAGGCGAGATTTTCGGGCGTCACCGCGACCTGCGGATCCGTCGCGGGCTGTTGCGTGAGCGCAGCGCGGTCGCGATCGAAACACACGACCGGCGTGGTCAACTCGCCGAGTCGCAGGAGCAGACTTTCCTGCGTGACCAGCACCGCGGCCTGCGAATCGCCGAGGATGTAGGTGAGCCGCTCCGCCGGGATGTCCGGATCGCACGGCACATACGCGCCGCCCGCTTTCAAAATCCCGAGGATTCCCACGACCACATTGAGCCCGCGTTCCAGGCTCAGCGCCACGAGCGATTCCGGCCCCACGCCCAACTCGCGCAGTCGGTGCGCGAGCTGATTCGCCCGCGCATTCAGCTCCGCGTAGGTGAGATGCTGGCGCTCGAAAGTCACCGCGCGTGCCTCCGGGGTCCGGGTCACCTGCTGCGCGAAAAGCCGATGCAGTGGGTGAACGGTCGGGAATGCGCGGGTGGCCTGATTCCAGGAGAGCGGATCGAGGTCAGCCCCCGGCGCGAGCGGGTCGTCGCTGTTCTTGAATGGCGACGGCATTTACCGGGCAGCGAGTGGCGCGGCATGGCGGGCCGAACCCGTGGACGGAAGATCGTTCGATTGCGGCATGGTCCCGTGATTCTGCATTTGGCTTAGGGGAACAGCAACGCGGATGCCACGGGCGAGCTTACTCCCGATGGCCGCTCGCGTCGGTCGTCATCAGCGGGATTTGCGGACGAAGCTGTGGCTGTATTTCCCACATAGCATCGCGGTCGCCCGGGCGCCGTGGGCGGTGAGGAAGCGGTCAACCGTCGGCTTGATAAACGGATAGTAGTCCGTGGGAGCGACGTGATTCTCCGGGTGATGGTAATCTTGAATGACGCATACGGCCCCCGGGGCGAGCCGCGGCCAGACGTGGCCGAGGCAGGATTCGATGAGGGCTGCGTGATACTCCGGGAGCCCGCCGACTCCCATATCGATCTGCGCAAAGGCGATCACCGCGGGGAGTTCGCCGGGTAGCGTGGACTCGAAGCGGCCAGCGTGGACCACGGGTTCGGGCAGGCGCCGGGCTTCGAAGTGTTCGTGGAGGGCCTGCCGGGTGTCCCTCATCGTGCCGAGGCGGTGCTCGAAGCTGTCATAAACGTGGAGTCTCCGCTCTGGCGCGCGTTGGGCGAGGATCTGGGCGAGGAGCGAGGAGGTCAGTCCATTGAAGCACCCGAGGTCCACGAAATCGCCGGGAACGCCATAGGCGAGCACCTGCTCGGCGAGGTGCCAGAGATTGATGCGCTGCTCCCGCGTGGTCATCTGCGAGAGCGGATCGGGGAGCGGGACGATCTCCACGTCGAGCTTCATTAGCTTCGCGAGTCGCTGGAGTAGGCGGTGTTTCCGCCCGGTGGGACGCTCGAATCCCGGCTCGCCGATATGAAAATTGTGCATGTTCGGAATCGTCTCTCGCATGATGCCCATCTTTCTCTTACGTCGCTTATAGGCGGAAGGCCGCCGCGAAGAACAGCTTCGTTTGCGCTCGTGGCGCGGGCATGCGGCTGGCTAGCAACGAGGCCGCCCGCTAATCTTCCGAACCGATGCTTTCCATCTCAACCGCCATTCCGCCCCGCCACCGACCATGCAGCTAGCCGGCTACACCACGGGCGACTTTCAGCGCGGCGCGCCGGCGTGGAAGGAGGCGCTGTGGGTCGTGGTGAAATTTTTCTTCTTCCTGAATCCCCTGCCGTGGCCGTCGGCACTGCGGGTCTGGCTCCTGCGGATCTTCGGGGCGAAGATCGGCCGCGCTGTGGTGGTGCGGGCAAATGTAAACATCACTTTCCCCTGGCGTCTGGAGGTGGGCGACCACGTGTGGTTTGGCGAAGAAGTGCTGGTGCTGAGCCTCGCGCCGGTGCGAATCGAGTCACACGTCTGCCTGTCGCAGCGCGCTTTTCTTTGCACGGGCTCGCATCGTTTTGAGACGCCCGGTTTCGACCTCGTGACCCTGCCGATCACGATCCATGAGCGTTCGTGGATCGCCGCGCAGGCCTTCGTCGCGCCGGGCGTGGAAGTGGGGCCGGGGAGCATGGTCGGCGCGGGAGCCGTGGTGCTGGAGACGGTGCCGCCCGGGGTGCGGGTGGCGGGTAATCCGGCGGTGGTGGTGAAGAAATTTGGCACCGTGAATGGTGAACGGTGAATAGAGAACGCTCGCGACGATTCACGAGTCACCCATCACCATTCACCGATCTGCCGACCCCTCGGATGCGCGTCCTCTTTCTCAATCAATACTTTCCACCCGATCCCGCGCCGACCGGGATCTTGCTCGCGGAGGTGGCCGCGGAACTGGAGCGCGCGGGGCACACCGTGGATTTCGTGGCCGCGCGGCAGGACTATCGCGGCGCGCAGCGCCAAGGCGGGCGGATGCGGCGCGAGGCGATCGCGCTGTTGCGGATGGTGTGGGATGGGGTCCGTCGGCCGCGGGCCGATGTGGTGATCTCCGCGTCGTCGCCGCCGTGCCTGCTCGTGGTGGCCACGCTGGTGGCGCGGTGGCATCGGGCGCGATCCATCCACTGGATCATGGATCTGTATCCCGAGATCGCCGTGGCGCTCGGCGAGGTGCGGGAAGGTCCGCTCTCCCGCGCGCTCGCGACCGCGATGGGTGGGTGCTACCGCCGGGCGGCGCACGTCGTCGCGCTGGATGAAGACATGGCCGCGCAGATCCGCCGCTCCGGCGTGGAGCCGGCGATCGTGCGGCCGTGGGTCTTTGCCCCGGTGCTCGAGCAGCTCGCCGGAGCGGCTGCCGACCGCGATGCGGCATGGACGTGGATTTACTCCGGCAATCTCGGCCGCGCGCACGAATGGGAAACGCTGCTCGCCGCGCAGGCGGAGCTGGAGCGACGCGGTTCGCCGATCCGGCTGCGCTTTCAAGGCGGTGGACCTTCCCGCCCCGCGGCAGAATCCCGAGCGAAAGAACTCGGGTTGCGGCAAGTGGAGTGGAGCGGCTACGTCGCCGAGGAGGAGCTGCCGAACTCCCTGCTCCGCTGCGGCGCGGCCGCGGTCACGCAGCTTCCCGCCGCTCGCGGCATGCTCTGGCCGAGCAAGCTCGGCCTGCTCCTCGCGCTACCGCGACCGATCGCGTGGGTCGGACCGAAAGATGGCGCGGTCGCGGCGCTGCTCCACCGTGTTCCGCACGCGGGAATTTTCGAGGTCGGCGAAGGCGTCGCGCTGGCGGAGTGGTTGCAGGCGCGGGCTGCCGATGCGACGCCGATTCCACCGAGCGCCGTGCTCGATGCCGCCGCGCACCGCGCCGAGTCGCTCGACCGCTGGAAAAAGCTAATCGGCTGATTTCCCGCCGGCAGATAGACGTCCACGAAAGACCCGAAAGGTCACGAAATCAGCGTCCGGTTTTCGTGCCCTTTCGTGTCTTTCGTGGACCCCACTCCGATGCGTGGTCTGCCGGAAGGATGAAACCACGAAATAAGCGAACCAGACGAAAGGCTCCTGCCTCCGTTTTCGTCTATTTCGCCTATTTCGTGGTTCCTCATCTTCCGTCCAAGCCACCGCTACCAGTCCTTGGCCCGCAGCTTCTTTACCTCCCCCCGTTTCTTCTTCGATTTGAGGATGCGCTCCTTGACCCCACGCGGGCGTTTCGAGTTTTGCCGCCGCTTCTTCGCCACGGCCGCCCGCTCCGCCGCGCGGACCTCGGCGCGTTGCTTTTCGATGGCGTCGAGCAGCCGCTCCCAGGCGAGCTGGCGGTTGAAGGATTGCGAGCGCGAATCCTGCACCGTGACGGCCACGCCGGTCGGCACATGGCGCAGCGTCACCGCGGTCGAGACCTTGTTCACATGCTGCCCGCCGGGACCGGAGCTGCGGGCGAAACGCTCGTCGAAATCTGCGGCGTCGAGTTTCAGCTTCGCGAGGCGCGCAGCTTTTCTCGTGTGAAAATCGGACGGTGAACTCATAGTCGCGGGAACCGCATGGAAGTCATCATTAAGCCCGACCCCGAAGCCGTGAGCAAGGAAGCCGCCGCGCTCTTTCAACGCCAGCTCGCCCTGAAATCCACCAGCGTGCTCGGCCTCGCCACCGGCAGCACCCCGCTCGGCTTCTACCGCGAACTCGTCCGGCGCCACCGCGATGGCCACGTCGATTTCGCCCACGCCACCACCTTCAACCTCGATGAATACGTGGGCCTGAGCGGCGATCACCCGATGTCCTACCGCGCCTTCATGCGCGAGCATCTCTTTGCCCAGGTGAATATGCGGCCCGATCATGTGCACCTGCCGGATGGGCAGACGGAGGATATCCCGGTGCATTGCGAGGATTATGAAGACGAGATCCGCCACGCGGGTGGCATCGACTTGCAACTCCTCGGGATCGGTTCCGATGGTCACATCGGCTTCAATGAACCGAGCTCTTCGCTCAGCTCCCGCACGCGGCTGAAGACGCTCACGCCGCGGACGATCGCGGATAATGCGCGCTTCTTCGGCAGCGAGGCGGACGTCCCGCGGCACGTCATCACCATGGGGGTGGGCACGATCATGGAAGCGCGGCAGGTCATCGTGCTGGCCATGGGCGCTGGGAAAGCGACGGCGGTCGCGGCGATGGTGGAGGGGGCGATCACGGCGAGCGTCCCGGCTTCGATCCTCCAGATGCATCCGAAGTGTGCGCTCATCATCGACGAAGCGGCCGCGACCCAACTCCAGCGCGCCGATTACTACCGCTGGGTGTACGATCACAAGCCGCACTGGCAGCGTCCATGAGCACGCTCCTGCCAGCCGATCGATTGCTGCGCAATGCCCGGCTCGTCCTGCCCGATCGCATCGCGCTCGGGCATCTGCGGATCGAGGATGGCCGCATCGCCGCGCTGCTTTCGCACGATTCCGTGCTCCCGCCCGAGCCCGGCGAAATCGACCTCGGCGGCCGGTTCCTCGCGCCCGGCTTCATCGATCTGCACATCCACGGTGCGCTGCGGAGGGACACGATGGAAGCGGAGGCCGGCGCTTTTGCCACCATCGCCCGGCATCATGCCCGCGGCGGCACCACTTCCCTGGCCCTGACCACGATCACCGCGCCCACGGAGGACATCCTGGCCGTGCTCCGGGCCGTGCAAGCCTACCGCAACTCTCCCGCCGCCGATGGCGCGCAGGTGCTCGGCGTGCATATCGAGGGGCCGTATTTCTCGCGGGAGAAGCCGGGCGCGCATCGGATCGAACTCATCCGCCACCCGGAACGCGCCGAGTGGGAACAGTTCCTCGCCTTCCGTCAGGTGATCACCCAGCTCACCATCGCGCCGGAGTTGCCCGGCGCGCTCGCCGCCATCGAGGCCTTCGCCGGGCGCGGTATCCGGGTGAGCGGCGGCCACAGCGATGCCTGGGATGAAGACGCCGCCGCCGGATTCGCCCACGGGATGCGGCAGGCGACGCATACCTTCAACTGCATGTCCGCCGCCCGCCGCCGCGGCCCGTATCGCGTCGCCGGGTTGCTCGAGTTCGTGCTCAGCGAGCCGGAGATCCTCTGCGAAGTCATCGCCGATGGCCGCCACGTTTCACCCACCCTCCTGCGCATGCTCTATCAGGCGAAAGGCCCGGATGGCATCGCGCTGATCACCGACGCCACCGCCGGCGCCGGACTCGCCGAGGAGGAGCACTTTCATCTCGCCGACATCGACTGCGTGGTCCGCGACGGGGTGGGCCTCACCGCGGATGGGAAAGCGCTCGCCGGCAGCGTGGCCACGATGAATCGGGTGGTCCGCGGGATGATCGAATACGCCGGCGTGCCCCTCGTGGAAGCTGTGCGCATGGCGACACTGAATCCGGCCCGCGCGCTCGGTCTCGAAGGGCGGAAAGGGGTGCTCGCGTCCGGGGCGGATGCCGATCTGGTGGTGTTCGACGACGAGTTGCAGGTCCAGCGGGTGCTCGTCGCCGGCCGGTCGCTCTGGTAAAAGGGGCGGCGCGTTTGGGACCGCGAAAGCGGGGCCAGAAAAGAGCGTAATGTTGGCTGAGTGAAAGTTGATTCCTCAAGTCATGGTCAATGACCATTTCGCCCGCATCTTCTCTGGTTTGTCACCGAATCGTAACAGTCCGCAGCTTGCTGGCGTGGCCCTTTCGGTGAGATAGGCCGGTTCGTTTTCTACGTATCCGTGACCACCCCTAGCCACCAGCGCAATTGCCGATCGCTCCGAGCCCCTCGTTGGGCCCTCGGTCTCGTCTTGCTGGGCTGCCGGGTTCTGGCTGCGCAGGTCCCCGAGACGACGCCGACAGCTCCTGAGGCTGCGACGAAACCAATTTTTATCACGGAGTATCGTGTCGAGGGGGCGAAGCAGATCGGCCGGGTGGATGTGGAGAGCGCCGTTTACCCGTACATGGGCCCCGAACGAACGACCGACGACATCGAAGGGGCTCGCGCGGCTTTGGAAAAAGCCTATCGGGACAAGGGCTACCAGACGGTCACGGTCGAGATCCCGCAGCAGCTCGGGCAGCGGGGCATCATTATCTTGAAAGTGGTCGAAAACAAAGTCGGCCGCCTCCGGGTCAAGGGGTCGCGCTACTTCGATATCGAAGCGATCAAGCGTCAGGCTCCATCGCTGGCCGAGGGCAGCGTGCCGAACTTTAACGACGTGACCCGCGACCTCGTGCGCCTGAACACGTTGCCGGATCGCCGCATCACGCCCGCGCTCCGGCCCGGGGTGGAGCCCGGCACGGTGGACATCGACCTGAACGTCAAGGACACCTTCCCTCTGCACGGCAACGTCGAACTCAACAACCGCGCCGCTCCCGATACCACCGCCCTCCGGCTGAACGGATCGGTGAGTTACAACAATCTCTGGCAGCTCGGTCACTCGGTCGGCGTGAGCTTTCAGGTCTCCCCGCAGGACCGTAGCGAGGTCAAAGTGCTGAGCGGTTATTACATCGCGCGGTTTCCGCAGGTGGACTGGCTGAGTCTGATGTTCAACGCCACGAAGCAGAACTCGAACGTCTCGACGATCGGCCAAACTGCCGTCGCCGGGAACGGCCAAATCCTCGGAGGTCGCGCCCTGATTACCCTCCCGGCGAAGAAAAATTTCTACCATTCGATGAGCTTCGGCCTCGACTACAAGGATCTGCGGCAGCTCGTGCAAGTCGGTGCGGGGACGACTGCGGCCACCGTGCTCGACACGCCGACGGAGTATTACCCCTGGAATCTCGGCTACAACGCCACCTGGGCGAACAAGAACGCACTGACGGAACTCAACACCAACCTCGTCTTCGGTGCCCGCGGCACGGAGCCCGACCGCTCGCAGTTCGAGAACAGCCGTTTCCGCGCCGACAGTAATTTCTTCTACCTCCGCGGCGACCTCGCGCACACGCAGACCTTCAAGGGCGGTGCCGAGATCTACGCCAAGGTGCAGGGCCAACTCGCCGATCAGCCGTTGATCAACAGCGAGCAGGTGACCGGCGGCGGACTCGGAACCGTGCGCGGGTATCTCGAAGCCGAAGTCGTCGGGGATAGCGGAGTTTTTGGCAGTGTGGAGCTGCGCAGCCCCTCGCTCCTCGGCTGGGCGCCCAAGGTCGGCGAGTGGCGCGTCTATGGCTTCCTCGAAGGCGGCACCCTCACCCTGCACGACCCGCTGCCGGAGCAGGATGGCACCTTCCGGATCGCCAGCGTCGGGGTGGGCAGCCGCCTGCAGTTGGTCGATCACCTCGGGGGCTCGATCGATCTCGGCGTGCCGCTCATTTCCCAGAGCAGGTCGCAGGCGCACGACCCGCACGTGATCTTCCGCGTCTGGGCAGATTTTTAGTCATTCTTTCGCATGTCGCTCTTCACTCATCTCCGATCCGCTGGCCTTCTGGGCGTGCTCTTCGCCGTCATCCTCGGGACGGCCCCTGCTGCCGAGACCAAGTGGTGGAACCAGGAATGGACGATCCGCAAGAAGATCACCGTGGACCCCGCGGACGTGGTGACCGAACCGCTCGCCGCCGCCACGGTGCTGGTCCGACTGCACGAGGGCAATTTTGCGTTTGGCTCCGTGAAGGAAGACGGCAGCGACCTGCGCGCCGTCGCCGCGGATGACAAGACGCTGCTTCCCTTTCATGTGGAGAAGCTCGACCCGCTGCTCAACGAGGCCTTCGTCTGGGTGAAAGTGCCGGACGTGAAACCGGGCGCGCCCGTGAGCTTCTGGCTCTACTACGGCAACAGCGGTCCGAGCGCCACAGCGGTGGCCGACTCCAAGGCAACCTACGACGCCGAGACTCTGGCCGTGTATCACTTTGCCGAACACGGCTCCGCGCCGAGTGACGCGACGACCAATGCGAACACCGCGCTCGAAGCCGGTGGCGCTGCCGATGGCACGATCATCGGCACCGGACTGCGCCTCGATGGCCGGAAGCTGGTGAAGTTGCCCGCTTCGGCTTCGATGAAGTGGGAGGCCGGTTCGGCGCTGACCTGGAGCGCCTGGGTGAAGCTGTCGGCGGTGCCTGCGAATGGCGTGCTCTTCAGCCGGCGGGAAGCCGACCGGGCATTCGTGGTGGGTGTCGATGCCGGGGTGCCGTTTGTGGAGTTGAACGACGGAGCCAATGGCGTCCGGACACCCGCCGGCGAAGCGATCGCGCCCGGCGTCTGGCGGCACCTCGCCGTGGTCGTTGGCGGAGGCAAGGCGACGCTCTATCTCGATGGCGCGGTCTATGGCGCCATCGACGCGCCGCTGCCTGCGCTGAACACCGAGTCCGTGATCGGCGGCGAAAGCGAAGGCGCGCCGGAAGGCCGCGTGGGCCTGGCGGGCGAACTCGATGAACTCCAGATCTCGAAAGGCGCGCGCCTCCTCTCCGCTGTCAAACTCGCCGCCCTCTCCCAAGGCGCCACGGAAAAGGCGGGAAAGCTCGTCGCCGTGGGCAGCGATGAAGAGAGCGGCCATGGTGGCGGTGAAGGCGAACTGGCCAAGCATTTCTCGCTCATCAAGGACATTTCCCGGGATCTCACCATCGACGGCTGGGTCGTGATCATCCTCTGCGCGCTCCTCGCCCTGATCGGCGGCGTGGTCACGGTTTTCAAGTTTCTCTACCTCGGCAAAATCACCAAGGCGACCAATGCCTTTCTCAAGCATTGGGAGCATCTCTCGGCCGACCTCAGCGTGCTCGATCATGGAGACGAGCAGAGCATCAGGAGCATGGGGGGCAAGGCGACGCCGAAGCTGCAAAAAGTGCTGCGCCAGTCGCCGCTCTATAACCTCTATCAGATTGGGTTTTCCGAGATTCAGCATCGCGTGGTCAGCGCGCGCGAGGAGTTCACCGGGTTGAGCGGACGGTCGATGGAAGCGATCAAAGCAACCCTCGACGGCGGCCTCGTCCGCGAAGTGCAGAAACTTAACTCGCAACTCGTCTTCCTCACCATCGGCATCGCCGGCGGTCCCTATCTCGGGCTGCTCGGAACGGTCATCGGTGTCATGATCACCTTCGCGGTCATCGCCAAGTCCGGCGAGGTCGAGGTCAACTCGATCGCGCCCGGAATCGCCGGTGCGCTGCTCGCCACCGTCGCCGGCCTCGCGGTCGCGATCCCGGCGCTCTTTGCCTATAGCTACATCAGCACACGGATCAAAGACGCAGTCAGCGACATGCAGGTCTTCATCGATGAGTTCGTGGCCAAAATCGCGGAAGCCTACCCGGAGACTCACTAAGACGGTATGCAAGCTGGCGACGGAAAATCCTACGACGATATCAACGTCACCCCGATGGTGGATCTCTACCTCGTGCTGCTGTTGATCTTCATCATCATGACCACGGCCGGCGTGCAGAGTGTGAAGGTCAACCTGCCCAAGGCAGGCGGCCCGGCTTCGCAGAAAGACAAGGCGCCGAAGACCCAGGCCATCACACTGAACAACGAAGGTAAAGTTTTTCTCAATACCATCCCCGTCACCCTCGCGGATCTGGAAACCAGGCTGACCACGATCAAGGCCCAGACGCCGGAATTCCCGGTCGTGGTCCGTGGTGATAGCCAGACGCAATACCAGGGCGTGATGGACGTGCTCGACTGCCTCGGTCGGGTCGGAATTTCGCAGATCGGTCTCGCCACCAAACCAAAGTAGAAACGCCATGAGCCATCCATCGAACCTCGATCCTCACGAGCACAACGGAATCATCCTGGAAGAGCCTCCCAAGGCACCCCAAACCAGCGTTCGCCAAGCGCTGAAGCCAAAACCATCGGTCGCGCCATCCACTCCTCCTCCCGAACCGGAGGAAGACGAGGAAACCTTTTTCGAGCGCAACAAGGCATTGCTCATCGTCGGCCCGATCGTTGTTGCCGCGGTCGTCTGGTTCGCCGTTTTCCGCAAGCCGGGAACGACGGAGCCTGTGCGCAAGGCCCCGGAACAGAAAATGGTGATGGTGCAACTTCCTCCCCCGCCACCCCCACCGCCGCCGCCGAAAATCAAGCCGCCTGAGCCGCCCAAGGACGTCAAACGCCAGGAGCAGACGCCCACCGAGAAACCGGTCGAAAACAAACCCATCGAGAAGCCCGCGGAGAAACCGCCGGAAGGACTCGGGACGAACAACAAGGGCCCCGGCCCTGGCATGGCCGGTCTCGGCAGCAGCGGCAATGGCGTCATCGGCGGCACGGGTTCCGGCACCGGTGGCGGTGGGAGCGCCGCGCGCTGGTACGCGGGGCAACTTCAGGGCAAGGTCAGCGAAGCCCTGCGCGCAAATCCCAAGACCCGCAAAGCCAGTCTCCGCGTGGACGTGAAGCTGTGGGTCGATGACTCCGGAAAGGTCGTGCGCTCGGAGATCCTCGGAGGAACGGGCGACCCCGCCATCGATGCGGCGCTCAAAAGCGAAATTCTCGCGAACATCCGCCTCTCTGAAGGCCCACCCAAAAACATGAAAATGCCCGTCTCGCTGCGGCTGACGGTCAAACGCCCCGGCTGATCCGGCCGCGCGCCGCGGTTCTCTTTTCCTCTTTTCTGCATGTTGTCTCTCTCCCGCCGCCGTCACTCGGTGGTCCCCTTCATCCTCGTCGTCTCGTGGTGCGCCCTGGTCGCCACACCGTCCCGCGCCGGTCACCCTGCTTCTGAAAATCCGCCCCCAGTGGCGGCGACCGAGCCTGCGGGGGACCCGACGCTCTTTGCAAAGGCCGAGGGCGCGCAACTGAACCCGGCGCCTGCAGCCGGAGGAGGAGCGACGGGCAACGTGGTGATCAACCTGATCAACCGCCTCGTTGATCGCGGCCTGCTGCCGAAAGAGGACGCGGTCGACCTGATCCGCCAGGCGGAGGCCGACGCGGAACGAACCCGAGAGCGGCAGGAGATCACCGAAGGCGCTGTGGCCCAGACGGCCGCGATGGCTCAGGCCGCCGCACAAATCGCTACGCAGGCTGCCGCGCCCCCGCCCACGGAGGACTCCATGCGCGTGACCTACATCCCGGAGATCGTGAAGGCGCAACTCCGCGATCAGATCAAATCCGAAATGATCGCCGCCATCCGCAATGGCGATGAGATCACCCCGAACCGGCCGATGGCGCCAGAGTGGACCTCGCGTATTCGCATCTCCGGCGACGTCCGGTTGCGCGCCGACAAGACCGCTTTCCCCGACGGCAACGACAACACCGGCTCCTTCCCAAACTTCAACGCGATCAACACCGGCGTTCCCTTTGACACGAGCGGCACGGTCTTCTCACCTCAGCTCAACGTGGACCAAAACCGGCAGCGTCTCCGGGTCCGGGCTCGACTCGCCTTCGATGTGGACATGAGGGAGGGATTCAGCGGGGGCATCCGGATCGCCACTGGCGACACCCCCACCCCGCTTTCGACGAACCAGACGTTAGGCGCCGCCAATCAGGGGCAGGGCGGCAACTTCAGCAAAACCGCGCTCTGGCTGGATCGCGGCTTCCTCAAGTATGAACTCGGCGGCCAGCCGGGACGCAATCTCGCGATGATGGTCGGTCGTTTCGAGAATCCGTTCTTTACTCCCTCAGAAATGGTCTGGGATATAGACGTGAACTTCGATGGCGTGGGGATGTCGTCCAAATACCAACTGTCGAACTGGTTTACGCCGTTCATTGTCGGTGGCGCCTTCCCGGTCTTTAATACAGATCTGAACTTCGCGACGAACCAGCCGGCGAAATTCAAGAGCACCGACAAATGGCTCTACGGCGGCCAGGCGGGCTTCGAGATCAAGCCGAAGAAAAACTTCGTGGCAAAGCTCGCTGGCGCCTACTATCACTTCGACGGCGCCGAGGGCCGGCTCTCCGATCCCTTTACCCCGCTCAATCCGCAGGACCAGGGTAACACCGACGACACGCGCCCAAGTTTTGCGCAAAAGGGCAACACCTATATGGCGCTCCGCGACATTGTCCCGAGCGCGTTGAACGATTTTGGAACCACCAACCAGTATCAATATTTTGGCTTGGCCACGGCCTTCCGCGAGCTCGTGCTCAGCGGAAAACTCGACTACAACGGCTTTGAAACCGTGCAGATATCTGCCTTCGGCGAGTTTGCCAAGAACCTCGCCTTCAAGCAGGGCGAAATCGACGCGAAGGCGGTAAACAATCGCGGCCCGCTCGGCGTGGATAACGCACCAGCCAAGTTCGACGGCGGGGACATGGCGTGGCTGGGCGGCGTGCGGGTCGGTCACGCCGTATTCCAAAAGCGAGGCGACTGGAACCTCGCGGCCATCTATCGCCACGTCGAATCCGACGCGTTGATGGATGCGTTTACGGATTCCAACTTCGGGCTCGGCGGCACGAACATGAAGGGCTACACGTTCACCGGTTCCGTCGCACTCTCCGCAGCGGTGAACCTTCAGGCGCGCTTCATGAGCGCCAACGAAATCGCCGGTCCGCCCATGAAGTCCGACACCTTTTTTCTCGAACTTTTCGGCCGCTTCTAGGTCCGTTTCTCATTGCCGACTCCCATGAACCTTCGCCTCGTCACTCTCTTCATCATCCTGTCCGCCCTGCCCCTCCTCTACGCCGCCCCGGAGGCCAATCCCGCCGAAGCCAAGCTGCGCGAAGGCCTAAAGAATACCATGCTCCAGCTCCGGACCGTGCAGGGCGAAAAAGCCGTGCTCGAAGGAACCAAGGCGGAACTCGAGGCCCAAGTCGCCGAACTCACCGAAAAGCTCGAGAAGCTGGAGAAGCAATCTGCCGAGGAAAAGGCGGCGGCGGACAAACGTATTACTGAGCAAGTCGAGCGACTCGTGGAAAAGGGGAACTACGCCATGAAGCTCGAAACCGACCTCGGAGCCTCGCAGAAAGCGCACAAACAGGCCGCAGCGCTCGCGGCGAAGAAGGAAGGCGAGCGGGCAAAACTGCTGAGCGATAAAGTCGTCCTGGAGCGCAAAGTGGCCGACCAACAGACGAGGAACTTCGAGATGCACAAGCTCGGGATCGAAGTGCTGACACGCCTGGAGAAGTTCGGCCTGGGCACCGCCATCGTCGCCCGCGAACCATTTGTCAGCCTGACCAAGGTAAAGTTTCAAAACCTGATCCAGGACTACGGCGACAAACTCGCCGATCAGAAGATCAAGCCGTGAGCGTGCTAAGAGGTATCGTTCGCCGATGGCGGATCGCTTGCGCATGCGCGGTTCTGGCGGTGGTCTGCCTGCCAGTCGCTGAGGCGTTGGCCAGCGACGGTGAGGAGGTGGTCGCCCGGGTCGGCGGAACCGATGTCACGGTGCGGCAAATCCGCGCCTGGCTGGCGGGCGTGAATCCCGAAGTTCAGGCGAGTCTTTCGCGCGATCCTAACTTGTTGAATCAAATCGCCCGCTCCTACCTCACGCAACAGCTGGTGTTGAAAGAGGCGCTCGCGAAAGCGTGGGATCAGCGTCCGGAAGTGGTCGCCCGCGTGGAGCAAGCCCGGCAGAGCACGCTCGTCGAGAGTTATCTCGAAGCACTCTCCCGGCCCCTTGCTGCGTATCCTACCGATGCTGAGGTGAAGACGGCTTACGAGACCAGCAAACCGGCACTCCTGGTTCCCCGGCAATATCAACTGGCCCAAATCTATATCGCCCTCCCGAAGGGGAGCGACCTGGCGACAGTGGAGCGGATTCGCGTGCGAGTGGAGGGGATTGCCGGTCGTCTGAAACAGCGGGATGCTGATTTTGCCGCCATCGCGAAAAGCGAAAGTGACGAAAAGGTCAGCGGAAGCCGGGGCGGTGAGATCGGCTGGCTCACGGAAATGCAAATTCAACCGGAGATCCGACCGGGCATCGTCAACTTGGCCAAGGGTGCGGTTTCAGCACCTATTCAACTTCAGGACGGGTGGCACATTCTGAAGGCCCTCGACATTAAAGAATCCTACACACCGCAACTAGAGGCCGTGCGGGCGCAGATTGTTCAACAACTCCGGGCTCAGAGCGCCAAGCAGAGCCGCGATGCATTTATCGAACGGCTGCTCAAGGAGAGCCCGGTGGCAATCAATGAATTGGCGCTGTCGAAAGTCGTGCCTGCAACGGAGGCGGTCCATAGGCAACCCGCCGCCGCGACGCCGAAGCCAAAATTCAAGTGAGGCGAACCCTGCGAACCAGCGCCCAACCGGTAAAACCGGTCTCGGGGTGTGCCGCCCAAATGGTCGGTGCGGGTTTCAAGCGCTCGTGGAGCCCGCGTACGTTCGGGGCCTCCCCTGCGTGTGCATTGAGCTTCCCCATGCGTTTTGCCTTTACGATCGTTTTTTCGACGGTGGTCTTATCTTCCACCCAAGCGGGCGACATCCTCCGCGGAGGCGCTGCCGCTGGTTCTTCGGCGAGAGTCCGGGCCGCGGAATCGCAAGTCGAGGCCACCGCCGCAACGATCTCGGGGAACGCGAGCGACGCGCTGAAGAGGACGACGCAAGCCGTAGAGTCCGTCCGCGCGCTCCAGGATGCAGCGCGAAGGGCCGCCGCTGCGCAAAGTTCTCTAAAGTTCAAGGGTAAGGCCCTGCCGACGGTTCCGAATGGGTTGCGTCCTGGCGGGTTAGAAGTGGATCCCGATGTTGCCGCGGGAAACCTCAGTCTGTGGAAAGGGGCGAAACTTCCGACCCAGTATACGAACGCCCTGGGAACCAACGTCACCATCCTGCAGCAAGAGCCCACGGCGATCTTGAATTGGAAGACATTCAACGTAGGAGCGAAGACCAACCTCATCTTCAATCAATCCATCGGCGGGGAGCGAAAAGCGGAGTGGATCGCCTTCAACAAAATCAGCGATCCGTCGGCCCGCCCTTCGCAGATCCTCGGCTCGATCAAGGCCGACGGGCAGGTGTATCTGATCAATCAGAACGGGATCATCTTTGGTGGATCGAGCGTGATCAACGTCCACACGCTCGTCGCCTCGACGCTGCCGATCAACGACAACCTAATCAGACAAGGGCTGCTGAACAACCGCGACGCGCAATTCCTCTTCTCGGCACTTCCAGTGCCAGGCGGTTCCGATGGCACTCCGGCGTTCAATCCCACGATCTCTGACCCGGAGTTCAATGTCTCAACCGGCGCGGATACATACTCTCTTCGTCAGCCCTTGGCTCTCGACGGCGCAAACGCCGCGGTTCGCCCAGTGAATTTCACTCTCCGCGGTCCGAATGGAACGGCCACGCCCTTGATCGCTGGGACCGATTACACCATTGCCATCGATGCGCCGACCAAAGTTGCAGTTGCGACGTTTACTCCGGTTGGGTTGGTCAAGATCAACGGCGCTCCGGTGAAGGCGACCTATACCCCGGTATTGATTAAGTCGGGAGATCTGATCGTGCAAGCTGGCGCGACGATGAGCAGCCCAGTCAGTTCGGACGGTAACGGTGGACGATTGATGCTGGTCGGGCCAAATGTTACGAACTCAGGCACCCTTTCCGCTCCTGCGGGCCAGACGATCCTCGCCGCCGGCATGCAAGTCGGAATCGCTGCGCATGCCGGTGATGATCCGAGCTTGCGTGGTCTGGATGTGTACGTCGGAGCGGTCAATCCGGGAAGTGGTACGTCAACAAACTTGGGTTTGATCGAGGCCTACACCGGGAGTGCATATCTGACGGGAAGAGAGGTCAAGCAAATGGGGGTGATCGACGGTTCAACCTCTGTAGACCTCAACGGCCGGATAGACCTTCGCGCCAGCTATGGCGCTGTGGCCAACCCCAATTTCGATAACAACGGTAATATCGGATTTGGGAGTCTGCCTTTCATTTACCAAAAAACGGGTTCCGTTACGCTCGGATCCGACAGCATCACCCAAATCCTGCCCGACTACCGCAGCGAGAGTGCCGTTCCGGGGTTCGCGCTGCCCCAGCGCTCGTTGATCAAAGTGGAGGGTCTTTCGACCTACTTTGCACCGAGTTCGATCATGCTCGCGCCGAATGCGGACGTGTCTATTAGGGCAGGAATTTGGCCTTACTTTGATGCGAATGGGGACCGGACGGTTCTGGGAACCATCGAAGGATTGGATCCGAATCTTGGCTATGCCGTGGCACGCGGAACTCAACGTTTTCTCTTTTCCAAAGGGCAGATCTACCTTGCGCCAACGTCGATGATTAACGTCGCTGGGAGCCCCGAAGTCTTCGTCCCGCTGGCGCATAGCATTCTGGAGGTTGAATTCCGTGGCGCCGAACTCGCTGACTCTCCGCTTCAGCGCGACCGGAACCTGCGTTCGGTGCCGCTAACGGTCGATCTTCGCCGTTCTGGAGTATTCAACGGCCGGTTTTGGACCGGCACTCCGCTCGGTGACGCGACCGGTCTTGCCGGGCTGATTCAGCGCAATGCAGCCCAGCTTACTGCGGTCGGCGGGGATGTCACGCTCCACGCCGGTGGTTCGGTGGTGGTTCAGGATCAAGCGGTGATCGACGTATCCGGTGGATCTTATCGCCACGAAGAGGGAGTGGTTCAAACGACCCGTTTGGCTCAAGGTGGGCGGCTGGTCGAAATAGCTGACGCGGTGCCCGATCAAATCTATGACGGCGTGTTTACCGGGAAATTTGAAGTAAGCCATCCGAAGTACGGAATCACGGAGACATTTTCGGTGCCCTTCATGACGGGGGCGCATTTCGAACGGAGCTACGTGGAGGGCGCACCTGGCGGCACCCTGGCGATTACTGCGCCGAGCATGGCGCTGGATGGAAAAATGCTCGGCTTGACGTTGGAGGGAAATCGTCAGCGAAGCGCCCCCCCCGAGATGAGCCGGCTGTCGATCTCGTTCACTGCGGAGCAAGCATTCCAACTCCTACCTGACGACTTGCCCGTTACAATTCCCGTTTCTCCGACGCCGCCGGTAGTGATTTTTTCTAATCCAAAGAGTCAAGCACCGGTCAGTACTTTTAGCCTGGTTGGAGACGAACCGCAGCCTCTGCGGGCGGAACGAATCGCGACGGTTGTACTCAGTCCCGAACTTCTAGAGGATCAAGGATTCGGGCATCTGACGGTGGAGAATCCCGATGGCGACATCATCGTTCCCGCGGGTGTTTCACTTACGGCTCCAGCGCGGGGCTCTCTGAAGCTGACTGGGGCGAACATCACGGTATCCGGGAATGCTGAGGCGCATGGGGGTGAACTCGTATTCAGAACATTAAACACATCGCCGACCTTTGTGGCAAAGTTTCCGATTGTAAATACCGTGCCTGTCCCGGCGCCTGCTCCCAGCCTTGGAAGGGGTCTCTTCACCTTGGGAGCAGCGAGTACGTTGAGCTCCGCAGGTTTACTGATCGATGATCGGCTGGGAGCTCGCGAACAACTTAGGACGCCCTTGGCCATCGACGGCGGAAACATTACGATCGATACCTTCAGTGCCGACCTGAAGTTAGGAAGCGTTATCGATGTATCAGGCGGTGCTTCATTGAACGAGCGGGGCCGAATCATTTACGGCGACGGGGGAGACATCTCGATCAAAACGGGCATTGATCCTAGTTTCACTGGAGTCATTGGCGGGACTTTGGTGCTCGGTTCAAAGTTACAAGGTTATTCTGGCCAAACCGGTGGGAGGCTTGCCCTGAAGGCGACGGTATTCCAGATCGGCGGCCTCTCCGGCTTCCAGGATGCGGTGGTATTACCTTCGGAGTTCTTCCAGATTGGCGGCTTCACGAGCTACTCATTGACCGGGATTGGTGCGCCCTCGGCGCTTCCCAGTTTGCCCGGTGGTCCGGTTCAATACGTGCCGGCGATTTCGATCGCCGCTGGAACCCAGATTACTCCGACGGCCGAGCGGTGGCTTGCCCTGCCCTTTCTCGGGAACAATGCCGAATTTTCCTTGGCGCGAACCCTCGCTCCTGTGGGGGTCCGGCCACCCGTCAGCCTCAGCTTCAAGGCGATCGGATCGGACGACAGCTTTAGCATCGAGCGAATCGAGGCGCGCGGTGACATCGTGATGGGAAAGGGTGCGAAAATTGTTACCGATCCTGGTGCCAGCGTCAGCTTCGAAGGGCAGACTGTTACTCTCCTCGGCTCAGTGACCGCTCCGGGCGGGACGATTTCGATATCCGGAGCTGACTCGTTCCCGCTGCCTGAAACGACCTCATCCGTTTTCGCTCAGGCGACTGTCTTCCTTGGTTCCGGGGCCCACCTTTCAACTGCGGGCACTGCGACTTTTTTCCCGGATTTCTTTAATCGCCGATTGGGGACGCTCTTCCCAGGAGGAACGATCACAATCGAAGGAAACATCGTGGCGATCCGGGGCTCGGTCCTCGACGTTTCTGGGACAGCAGCGGTGTTTGATCTGCATCCTGCAGAGCTAGTCGGCGCACTGCCGGGGATCGAAAGGCCGACCGGGAACAGTGGATTGAATTCGCCGTTGTGGCGACTTCTGAGCGTGCCCACTCCCGTCGAGAGTGGTGGGGGGACCATTGATCTCAGAGGATCGGAAATGCTCTTTACCGACGCAACTCTGCTGGGGCGGGCCGGTGGCCCCACTGCTGCCGGGGGCCTTCTCTCGGTTTTCTCCGGCCGGTTCTATCAAAGCAACGTCCGGAAAAATTCGGACATCAATTTGGTCGTTACGCCCGGTGGCTACGTGATCCCGAAGACGAACACGACACTGGGAATCGGCCGATCTGTTTTCGATGCGGCCGGGAACGTGATTCCCGGGATGGGCTACTTTGCCGCGAATCGCGTCTCGCAGGGGGGTTTTGACTCGCTGGATCTCGGCTTCAAGTATCTCCAGGCTGCGCCGGTTCCCTTTGGGGGAAATGTGGAGTTCCGCGGGCCTGTCTCGATCTCAGTCCCCGGTAACCTTCGCGTTGCAGCAGGTGGCGTGATCCAGACGGACTCGGATGTAACGCTCACCGCTTCGTATGCGGCGCTGGGTCAGATCTTCCGGGCGCCCCTTAATCCTAAGGACCCGGTGGTGGAAATTTTTGAGGAAGTGGACAGCACCGGAGCCACGCCGACACTTTTCTTTCCGCCGCTCTTTGGAACTGGCGACCTGACGGTGAAAGCGGACCTGATTGATGTAGGAAATCTTTCTCTTCAAAAGATCGGCCGCGCTTCATTGATCGCCGATGGCGGCGACATCCGTGGCAATGGGACGCTCAACATTGCAGGAACCCTTACGCTTCGGGCGGCGCAGGTCTATCCGACGACACTCGCCGATTTCAACATTTTCGCGTACGACCACAGCGGGGTGCCGGGATCGGTTTCGATTGTGGGGTCGGGCCGGACCGCGGCGCCTCTCTCCGCGGGCGGAAATCTGAGCATTTTCGCCTCGCGCATCGTGCAGGGCGGTATTCTGCGAGCACCGGCTGGGTCGATCACGATCGGCTGGGACGGCACCGATCTAGATACGTCAGATGTGGGAGTTGATTCGCCTTTCGATCCGATCACGAATGGCAAAGTCGCGGTTCCGGTGGCAAAGAGCGTCATCCTTCAAGCTGGTAGTCTAACCTCTGTAGCTACGATGGACGGTCCGACCGAAATGCTGATTCCATTTGGTTTGAGTCCCGATGGTTCTTCATGGATCGATCCAAGCGGATTTGACGTTACGATCGGTGGTCTTCCCGAGAAGCGAATTGTTCTTTCTGGCGATAATGTTTCAACCCGTCAGGGATCGACGATTGACATTCGTGGAGGAGGAGACTTATTCGCCTACCGCTGGATCCCGGGTCCGGGTGGAAGTATCGATTTGCTCGGGAACGCTTCAGCGTCCTGGAGTGACGCCGCCACCTACGTTCCAGGTGATCTTGTGACCAGCGGCGGTCAGACGTGGTCGGCACGCGTCCGAAATAGTGGAGAGATCCCGGATTCCAGTCTCTTCTGGTCGCTGGTCCCCGAGTCATACGCCATCGTTCCGGGAATCGGGTCCCGTTTTGCTCCCTATGCGCCATTCAATTCGGGCGAGAATGCTCAAGCGCTTGGTGGTGATCGTGGCTACCTCAGCGATTTGCGACTCGGTCAAAGCATTGTCCTTTCGCGAGTTCGGGGGTTGCCGGATGGCGCCTATACTCTATTGCCGCGCCGTTACGCGCTCCTTCCGGGGGCCTTTCTTGTCACGCCGGCACAAAACGCGCCTTTCGGTTCGATCAAACTTCCGGATGGCACGAATCTCACAGCAGGCTATCAAATCAACGATTTCGACGGTGCGCAGGAAAAGCCGAAATTCACTTCGCAGTTTCAGGTTCTTGATGCAGACGAACTGCGGAATCGTGCACAATACGATGATTATCTTGGAAACGCCTTTTTTGCCGCTGCCGCCAACCGCAGCGATGTCGATCGGGTGCAGCGGTTGCCAATCGATTCCGGTTCCCTCGTGCTCCATGGGAACGTCGGTCTGCGGCCCGATGGTGGAGTGTTGACTAGTACGCGCTCAAACGGCCGCGGCGCAATGGTCGATCTGAGTAGTTTTGGTGACATCAACCTAATCGGTGGAAATGGCGCAGCACCCGCGGGCGCCAAGGTGATTCTGAACTCGGCGATTCTCAACTCGTGGGGCGCCGAAAGCATCCTCATCGGAGGTATCCGCCATCGTGACGCAGACAGCACCCGTCTGGAGATTAGAACCAATAAGATCGTGGTCAACAATGCTGGCAGCGTCCTTACGGCACCCGAAATCACACTCGCCTCGCGGGCCGAGCTTACGCTCGCCAATGGTTCGGCGATTGCCTCAACTCGCAATCTTTCGGAACCTGCCGACCGTCTTGTTATCACTGGCGATGGGGTTCTACTTCGCGTGAGCGGTGACCGGCAAGCTCAGGTATCCCGGGGTGGCGTGACCGGATCGACTGCTCCGCTACTCACCGTGGGGGATGGGGTTCGCCTGGCTGGAGCGAGTATTGATTTGGACTCAACCTATGGGACCTCGATTGCCCCAACCGCCAGCCTGAGCGCGGAGCGGTTGGCGCTGGGAAGCGGCCAGATCAGCATTCTCCTCGAACAGCCATCGGCTGGCTTGGTCGGATCTGAAGTCACCCCGCATTTGCAGATTTCCGGGCGACTCCTTGCTGACGTAAAGCGAATTGATGAGTTGACCTTACGGAGTTACCGCACCATCGACATTTACGGCGCGGGTAACTTCGCGTCCGGTGGCTCGATCACCCTTCTGGGAGGCGGAATTCGTGGTTTCGATCAAGAGTCTGGTGGAGCGCAGATTAATGCGCGCAGCGTTCTGTTTTCCAACCCTTCCAATGTTCCTGGGCTTGTGGCGCCGAACGCGGTATCTGGTTTTCTCCAGGTGAACGCCGGGACCATCTCGTTCGGGGAGTTTGGTTTCTCAGCTACCGGCTACGAGAACGTCGCATTGAATGCAACCAGCGGTGTTTTCGGACGAGCCTCTGCTCAGCAAGTCGGGGGAGTCGCGAGTAAACCGACCTTTTCCACTCCCGGCAACCTCACGATCACGACTCCCTTCATCTCCGGTCGGAGCGGGGGCACCCAACAAGTGATCGCTGGTGGGGACCTAATCCTGGCGGCTGCGCCGGGGGGACAATCGGCAAGCGGTGGATTGGGTAGTAGCTTCTTCTTCAAGGGAGGTGGTAAGGTGGTCGCAAATACGCAAATCATCCTTCCGAGTGGTCAGATTGCTATCGAAGCAGGAACCGGGGAAGTCATCGTCGGAGGGACGTTGGATGTGTCTGGAACCACGCAGGAATTCTACGATCTCATTCGTTATTCGAGCGGTGGGACGATCAAGCTGACCTCAGAGACTAGTGGGGTCACTCTGGCCGCGGGGAGTATCGTATCTGTCGCCGCACCTGATGGCGGAGGCGACGCGGGTATTCTGACGATCCAGGCGGGTAATGGAGAGTTCTCGGCGAATGGGGCAACGATCAAGGGAAGCGCTGGAACGGCGCGCGACCCAGATCGGGCCAGCGGCACCTTCAGGCTGGATGCTGGAAGCCTGGCTTCCTACGCGGACTTGAGTAAGGCCCTCAACGACGGAGGGTTTTTTGAGGAGCGAAATCTTCGCATTCGAACCGGGGACATTGTGATCGGAGATGTCGAGGGGACGGGCGCAATCTCTCGGAATTTTTTCATCTCCACTGATGCCGGGGATATCACAGTGACAGGTACGATCGACGCCAGTGAGCGGACGGGAGGGAAGATCGCCCTAATCTCCGCAGAGGACCTTGTTTTGAGTCCTACGGCGAATTTGACGACACGAGCGGAGATGTTTAACAGTGCCGGGAAGGGCGGTGAGATTCGCCTCGAAGCCGGGGCTGCTGTCAATGGAGTCTCGAAAGTAGGTGCTGAAGTAAGGATTGCTTCGCTTTCTGAGCTTGATCTTGGAGTTGATACCTTCGTTGTTGGGGATTACACCCTGGCCCCACAAGGCGCGAGCGCTGGATCGAGTGCGTTTTACGGCAAGTTCCAAGGAACCCTGCACATCAGGGCGGGGCGGAATGGTAACGACGTGAACGTCAATTCACCGCAAGGGTCGATCCTCGGCGCGTCTGCGGTCGTGGTTGAGGGTTTCAAACTCTACAATGGCAACGGCGTGGCTGGCGACCGGCTGGATGCGGCATTGCGCGATCAAATGAATGCGGACAATATCGCTTACATCAATGCGGGAGGTGCAGCCATGGAGACTAGACTCCTTGCCGGAAGCAATCTCGATCCAAATGTTCTCGTCGTGGCGCCGGGCGTCGAGATCAGCAACCCCACCGGGGATCTCCAACTCGGAACCCCAAACAATGGCAACGGGGCAGCCAGCTCGCTGAACACGGCGGACTGGGATCTTTCCTCATTCCGTTATGGGACGAAGCTTGCTCCCGGTATCCTCACGCTTCGAGCTGCGGGTGATCTCGTCTTTAACAATGCGCTGAGCGATGGCTTCACGCCGGTCAATGCGACCGCCGCAAACGGACACTCCGCGCTTTGGCTCGCACCGCTCGCCGATGTTCGGAGTTCTCTTCCCACCAATGTCCAATCCTGGGCCTATCGTCTAACAGCGGGAGCGGATTTTGGTGCTGCGGATTTCCGAGCGATCCTGCCGGTTACGAAACTTGCCGATGGAAAGGGCTCACTCATCGTAGGTGAGTTCTACAACGCCATCCCGACCAATAACGCAAGCGCTACAGGGAGCAGTGGATTAACCGCCAACACAATCCGAATCTCGACGAACAACACGAATCAAGGGACTCGATTCGAAGTGATCCGCACCGGCACGGGCTCGATTGACGTTTCGGCAGGGCGTGACGTTCAACTCAGGAATCCATTTTCTTCGATCTACACCGCAGGCGTGCGACTGCCCCTCCCTCAGACCATTTTCCAAACGAACGACTTCCGTGCTCCGAATTTCCCCGGCGCCATCGGCTCTCATCCTACTCAGCCGGGAAATATTGGTTCACCGCAGCAATTCTATGGTCCAATCCTGAATGAGGAAGGTCAGGCGGAGCGAATCGCTCAATATTCCCTGGCTGGCGGAAACATCTCGATCGAGAGCGGGGGCGACATTGGCCGGTACACTCGGATCAATGGCCAGAACGTGGTTGATTCGTCCCGCCAGATGCCCAGTAACTGGTTGTATCGGCGAGGCTATGTTGATCCAGCGACCGGGTTGGTGGGTTCGATTGCGGTTTCCGGGGAAACCGGGACGGTGTTTGATTCCTCGGCTTCGACAACCTGGTGGATCGACTATAGCAATTTCTTCGAGGGAATCGGGACGCTCGGCGGGGGGGATATCTCACTCTCTGCGGGGAATGACGTGATCAATGTCGATGCGCTCGCGCCGACGAATGCGCGGATGGCTGGGCGGAGTAATGGCGTCAATATTGCGCCGAATTCCGAACTCCTTCTCGAGCATGGTGGCGGCGATGTGGCGGTTCGCGCCGGTCGCAACATTGACGGCGGAGTCTATTACGTCGAGCGGGGAGCAGGGAAACTCCGTGCCGGTGCCGAAATTACAACAAACCAAGCCCGATCGCCCTCGCAGCAGTATTTGAATGGGAGCAGTATCCCGGCATTGGCCGATTCTTTGAGTTGGCTGCCCACGACGCTCTTCCTTGGGCGGGGTAGTTTCGACATAGGCGCGTCGGGCGATGTCCTGCTCGGACCGGTTGCCAATTCGTTTTTGATGCCCGCCGGTCAGAATAATAAATTTTGGTATCGCACCTACTTCAATTCCTACTCCGCCGATTCGACGGTCCGCGTCTCGTCGCTGGGCGGGGATGTCACCCATCGCTTGGAGACTCTCCAACCCGGATCCAGTTCGGCAACGTCAATTCTTGGCCTTTGGATCAATACCCAGAATACCCTCTTCAGCGGGAGCACTCCTTCGGCATCGTTTTTCCAGCCTTGGGTCCGATTGGCTGAGGGCGACATTAGTACGAGTCAGCAGGCCCTGACGATCATGCCTCCGAGACTTTTCAGCACGAGTTTGTCCGGAGACATCAATCTTGTCGGAAAGCTCGACCTCTTTCCATCGGCCACCGGCACGCTCGAACTCGTGGCGCGTGGGCAGGTGATCGGTCTGCAGAAAATTGGGACGAACGCGGGGAACAATGCGTACTCCACCTCGAGGATCAACATCTCCGATGCTGACCCCGCGACGATCCCAAGTGTCTTGAACCCGCTGGCCTTCTTCGTGCCGGGCTTGGCTCTCAACTCCCTGGCGGGTTCCACGGCAGCGCTCTTCCTTGATCTAAACCAAACTTTCCGGGAATCGGGATCATTCATCGGTGACGAGAGTGCGATCACAGCCAAGCAGGCCCGTCACGATCCGTCTATTTTGCATGCGAAAGATCCTGATCCAGTAAGGATCTATGCAAAGGGTGGGGATATTGCTGGCTTAACTTTGTTTAGCCCGAAAGCTTCGAAGATTTTTGCTGACCGTGACATTGCCGATGTTGCGTTCTACCTGCAGAACGCCAACGCGGAGAGTATTACCATCGTTTCGGCAGGGCGTGATATTATTCCCTCGCAGGAAAACTCCGGGCTCCGGGCGTTCGCGAATTCGCCTGGAAACATCGTGGTCGATGTTCCGATCGGACTTACCGTTTCCGGTCGGCCCACGAATGCCCTCGCGGGCGACATCCAGATCAATGGCCCCGGAGTACTCGAAGTGCTCGCAGGACGTAATCTTGATCTTGGTTTTGGGGAGAATCTTACCGATGGCCGCGGGGTTGGAATCACGAGTATCGGTAATAATCGCAACCCATATCTCCCGATTTTTGGGGCGGATATCATTGCGCTCGCCGGCGTTACCGGTCCAACGGGTTCCGGGCCTGCGCTCGGCCTGAGTGGGAGCAGTTTGACCTTTGAGGAGACTCCGAATGGGGCCTTGAGTGCTGACGCGGTCGAGCAGTCGAGCTACCTCAGTGGCCTTAAAGGTGGAACGATGCTTTCCAAGCTCACTCCAGAACAACAGGCCATTGTCTCGCTCGAGGACTTCTTCCGCACACTACGTGATGCGGGTCGAATCGCGGTTGAAAATGGAGATTACAGCTCAGGTTTTGCGGCGATCGACGCTCTTTTCGGAGCTAGTCAGACGGGGCGTGGCGAAGTGTTTACCCGGTCCCGCGACATCCGGACTTCGTTGCGCGGCACGATCTCACTTCTCGCCCCAAAAGGTGGCGTGACGATGGCGTCCGATATCTTTGGGAATCCGCTTACGCCTCCCGGAATCGTTACTGAGGCCGGTGGGGGAATTTCAGTGTTTACGGATGGGAGCGTTGACATTGGTTCGGCCCGGATCTTTACGCTGAGAGGGGGGAACATCGTGATGTGGTCTTCTACCGGCAATATCGCGGCGGGTATTTCGCCGCGAACGGTGGCGACCGCTCCGCCAACTCGCGTAGTGATCGATTCGGCGAGTGCCACGGTCCAGACCGATCTTGGGGGGTTGGCGACGGGGGGCGGGATCGGGGTACTTGCGGCCGTCAAGGGGGTACCTCCGGGAGACGTGGATCTGATCGCCCCGGTTGGGTTTGTCGATGCGGGGGATGCGGGCATTCGCGTCACCGGAAATCTTAACATTGCCGCGAGCGCCATTTTGAATGCCGGCAACATCCAAGTGGGCGGGACTTCCGCGGGAGTTCCGACAGTTGCCCCGGTCGCCGCACCGAATCTTGGCGCGGTTGCCGCGGGGAACAATGCGGGCGCTTCGCAGGCGGCGACAGCGAATGAGGTGGCTCGCGATAATCGACCGGAGCAGGCCGTCGAGGAGGAAGCTTCCTTGGTCACGGTTGAGATCCTGAGCTATGGCGAAGACGCAGGCATCTAAGCGGGCCTCTCCCGAAGTAACGGCGAACCCGAGCGCCGATGCCGAAGGGCAAACGGCGCGGTTAGGCGATGATCGCCCCTATATGTTTTGGGTTTGTCTTGGGTTCCTGGTGATTTTCGTGTGGAGCGATGTGGTGGTCCGATTGCGGAGTCAGGCTGAGGTCACCGGCGTCAAAACGAGCGATGTCGCCGTGAGTTCCATCCCGGTGGTACAAGGTGCGCGCATTCGGGACACGGTGATTCCCCCCACGGGGATGGACACCCGTTGGTGGGTCATCCATACGGAGGAGTTTCTCTCCGGCGGCTCGTGGCGGGTGCGGCATACTAATCTGGATAACGCACCCGATGGCCGGGAAGTTCACTGGAGTAGCAGCCTGATCTGGCTCCTGACGGGCGCGGCGCACGTGATTTCTGCGTTTACCGGCAAGCCGGTGCTCGACTGCGTTTCCGCCGCCGCCTTTTGGGCCGTTCCGGTGTCCCTCGTCATGTGTCTCACCCTCCTCGGACGGCTGGCCGCGCCGCGCTTCGGTCTCGGTCTGACCGGCGTGTTCCTCCTCATTTTCTCCACATCGACGATCGTCTATCAGTGTTTTCGAGCCGGAGACGCTGATCATCATGGAATTGTCTGCACGTTTGCGGTGGCCAGCGTACTGGGTCTGGTTGCGGGCGGGGGGGGGCTTGTGGCCCTGGGATCGAGGCGAAAGGTGGCCACTTTGCATAGTCTGCTGATGGAACCCGAGGCCCGGCGCTGGTTTCAGATTTCGGGCGCTCTCGGTGGCGCAGCCCTTTGGGTGAGTGCTGCGTCCTTCATTCCGATCCTCGCGGGGTGTGCGGCGGGTGCGGTCGTGGCCTTTCTGTTCCGGGATCGGTCCGCATCAGTTGCCGCGCCGAATCTTTGGCGGGACTGGGCCGGAGCCGGGTGTATCTCGAGCCTTGGCTTCTATGCTCTAGAGTATTTTCCCGCTCACATGGGCTGGCGGCTCGAGGTCAATCACCCTCTCTATGCCTTCGCCTGGCTCGGAGCCGGCGATCTGCTGGCTCGATTCATCGCCCGGCTGGAGGGAAAACCGTTCGTGGAGCGCAAGACCCTGTTTCCATTCATCCTTTCGCTGGCCGCGATTCTGGTTCCGGCAGCGATGATCGTGCTGAACTCTAAAAGCTACTTCTGGGTGTCCGATCGTTTCCTTCTCCTCCTCCACAATCGGTTTATCCAGGAGTTTCAGTCATTCTCGACCAATGTCGCGGATCGCCCGCTTCCGGCGGCTTTGGTCGAAGTCTTCGCCTGGCCGGCTTTTGTTTGCCTAGGGACCGCATTTTTGTCCCTGAGCGGGAGGCTGCGGCCCCACTGGCGGCCATTGCTCGTGATTTCGATCGTGCCGGCTCTGGTCATGCACGCCCTCGCTCTTGCGCAGATTCGTTGGTCGATTCTTGCCCTGGGACTGTGGAGCCTTTGCGTCCTGGTCCTCCTGGCCGCTTATCTCGATCGAACGGGTCCGCGGTCCGTCGCTTTCCTCGGCGTCTTTCTTGCCACCCTGCTGGCGGCCAGCCTGACTTTTCCCGCTCTCGTGCTGATCTCGCTGGCGAACCTGGATTCGTTGAAAGCGCAGCTCCCAAAATCGGTCATTCCCACGCTGCTGCTCCGCGACGTCGCCCACCGCCTCGTGCAATCCAGCCCGACCCAGCTTCCCGTGGTTCTGGCCGGCCCCACTTCGTCCACAGAACTCAATTACTACGGGGGAGTCCGCACCTTGGGGACCCTCTACTGGGAGAATCGCGACGGGCTGAAACGGGCTGCGCACCTCTTTGCTTCTTCCAGCGACGAAGAGGCCAAAACCCGGTTACGGGAAGCTGGGGTGACGCACATCGTCACCGCCACTTGGGACAATTTCGGGCAGGCCTATGTGGAACTCCTCCGGGCGGCAGGCGAATCGGTGGCGCCTGATGAAAAGCTGCTCGTCACGTTGCTCCAGCCCGGCCGCGACGCTCCGGACTGGCTTCGTCCGCTCTATTACCCCATCCCGGCCACCTTCGGCATTGAGACTGAGAAGTTGCTGATCTTTCAGTTCGTCGAAAATCAGACCCATCTCGAAGCTATCTACCACCGCGGGGTCTTTGCTTTTGACGGGAGCGATTATCCGGCAGCGGAAAGACTTTTTGCAGAAGCACTGTCCCTTGCCCCGGCGAACGCACTCCTCCGGCAGTCGCTGGAGGCGGCCCGCGGGCGCCTCAAAACCGCTGAACCCACGAAAACAAAACCCGATGATAATCCGCAAGCCAAATGACCTCCCTCGCCGCCCGGGCCTTCCCCTGCTCGCCGGCATCGCCAGCAGCGTCTGCTGTCTCCTGTCGTTGAATTCCTCGCCAGCGGCCGCCCCGGTGGCTGCTGCGGTCGCCGCGGACTCGAGTCCATCAGTCGAGGCGATTGCCGCCTATACCTCAGCGCAGCAGTATGTGGCCGGGAAAGAAGTCGCCAAAGACGACAAGAAGGCGCTTGAGTTGTTTCAGAAGGCATCCGATCTCGGGCATCCCGATGCTACGGCGTCGGTGGGCTATTTTTATTCCGTCGGCATGGTCGTGGAAAAAGATGAGGTCAAGGCGCGGCAGCTTTTCGAGGCTGCGGCGGTGCAGGGGTCGGCGCTGGGAAAGGTGAAATTCGCTCGTTACCTCATCGTCGGGACGGCGGGCGCAAAGGACATTAACCGCGGCATCGAGATTCTCCAGGGGATGGCCGATCAAGGCTCCAAAACAGCGACAACGATGCTCGGGGAGGTATTCTTTTGGGGCGAGCACGGCGACAATACCCCCGACTACGCGCGGGCTTTTCCGTTCTTCAAGCGGCTGGCCGATTCCGGCGATGCCAATGCCCAAAACTACGTGGGAGTCATGATCCGCGACCAGCGCATGGAAGGATACCCGCCGGATTCCGCCCGCGAATGGTTTCTCCGCGCGGCCCAGCAGGGAAACGGCAAGGCCTGCAACAACCTCGGGCAATGGAAGTATGAGTCAGCGGACCGCGCCGAGCGGATCGAGGCCTTGAAGTGGATCTTGGTGGGAAAACAACTCAAGGACGTCACGGCCGCGTTTTTTCTGGAAAGTCGCACGGCTTTCATCAAGGACGACGAAATGAAGGAGGCTTGGGCTTCTGCCGAGGAAACGATCGCAGCTCTCGACAAGAAGTAGTTCTCATTGAGGTCTTTGGCAGCCGTCGCGATCCTCGCTTCCCGGCATTGAGATCGCTACTTGATTCCCATCGCTTCCCGCCTTGAAATGATAGTTTTCCGGATGAAGGCTTCGTCACCGAAGATCGCGCGATAAGTTTCATTGGCCCGGGTTTCGGCCGCGTCCCATGTCGCCCGCTGGGTGGTCTCCGTTGCCACTCCTGGGGCGCGTGAGTCCGGCGCTGCGTCCTGAGCAGCGTCCTGAGCAGCGGGGGCTGGCGCGGCGGGGTTGGTGGCGGCGGCGGTCGTGGGGCTTCTCTGATTTGCGACCGGCGTGGTAGCTTCGTGGAGAAAGCGTTCCGTGATCGAATCCATGGCGGTGAGCTGTGAAGGGGTGAAGGTTTCCTCGTGTTCGAGAATCGCCGCGGGCAATCCGATCCCCGGTGCAAGCTGGAGATCCCACTCCGTCTGCCGGTTGTTCGCCTCGATGACATTGATCGTGACCCGGCGAGGGGCCGGCACTGGAGACAGCGGGCGGGGGAGGTCGCGGCGCTGTGTGGCGATGAGGGTCGCGGTTTCGGCCGCGTTTCGATCGCGGACCCGTTCGAGGTCGTCGGCTGCCTGGAGGGAGCCCGGGTCTGGGGCGGTAGCGGGTCCTGCGCTCCCCAGCAGGCGCGCGTTGGTTTGAGGATCACTGGCCGGTTCCGGTTGGGCGAGGGGAGGGGCGCCGGTGGGGGTGGGCGCCTGGAGGTAGCAGGCAAAGGCCGCGCCGATGAGCACGAGGCAGGCGAGGAGCAGGGTGGATCGAAGGTGTTTCATGGCCGGGGGCGGCGGGTTACGTTGTGATGCTATATAAACAAAAAGAAGCTGGCACCAAGCGAACTTGGTGCCAGCTCTTGATTTTTAATTCTACGCAGCGACTGAGATCGCTGAGTTCGGGTTAGGGCAGCGGGCCGGTCAGGATGTTGCCACCGTCGCTGCTCCGGTTGACGTTCATCTCGCCGAGCGGGACGCCGGCGGTTCCGACGGCTGCGACCGTGTTCAGCGAGGCCTTGAGGGAGTTGAACACGATGACTTGGTTCGCGGAGTTCAGGTGGTAGAGCTGCTGGTAGCTCCAGGCGGTGTAGGCACCATTCGCGACTTTGGCGCGGTCAGCTACCGAGATCTGCGAAGGAGGGTTGTCTCCAGCGAGACCGTCGAGGATGACCCCGTTGTAGCCCAGGACCTTGGCGGTAGCCGCCGAGGCGAGACCGGTGCCGCGGGCCGACCGAGCGTCGGAGGCAGTGATCCAGGTGAGGAGATACAGCTTGGCCGCGGCAGTTACCTGCGCGTCTTCGCTTGCATCAAAGTCATCGCTGAAGTCTTGGTCAGCGAACTCCCACACCGCGGTGCTGGTGGTCGTCTTGGTGAGATCCGTGCGCAGATCGCCACCGGAGACGTAGCCGCCGTTGCCGTCGGTGTCGTTGCTCCACACGGTGGATTTGTAATCCGGCGTGGCGACACCTTGGAAGTTAAACCCACCGCCTTTGGCGGTCTTGAGGATGATCGGGGCGTTGGTGGGCGAGGAGCGATCATGCACGACGTACTGCTGCACGGCCCGGGCGATACCGTAACCGGTCTCCGCGAGGTAGATGGTGCGGGTTCCCGAACCGTCGTTGCGGCCGGTGAGATACACCCGAGTGGTTTCCGTGCTATTGCCCTTGAAGAAACCGAGCGGCAGGGACCCGGCGGCAGCCAGGGTCTTGAACTGCTGCGCGGAGATGCTGTTGAGCCCGGCGGTCGCAGTGGCGTCGTCATTCTTCCAGGTGCGATTAGCGATCATCGAGAACACCACCGTGCCGACTGGGCCCCCGAAGACGGTGCCGGTGAGCGGGCTGGAGTTGATGGTCGCATCGGAGAAGGCGAGATCGGCTACTGCCGTCTCCCGGTCCACTCCGAAATTGCGCGTCGCTGGAGTTCCGCCCCCTGCGGTCAGGGCTACCGAGGCAACGGACGTGAGCAGGTAATCGGCGTTATTCAACCCGCCCGGAGCGACGAGAGCGCGGACGCCTTCGATGGAGCCATTCCAGGAGGTGCGGATGATCGTCGTGCCGCTGATTGTCCCGAAGGTCCCGCGCCAGATTTGGTTCGTGCCGTTCGTGAGGCTCGTGGTGGCTGCGGCGACGTCGGTATTCGCGAAACCGTAGGAGAAAGAGCCCCCGGAGTTGAACGCAGCATTGATGGCCGTGACCGCGGCGGTACGGAAAGCCGTCGCGCCGGTGATGTTGATGACCGTCTGAGCCTGGACGCTACCCGCGAGGGCAGTACCGGCGACGGCGAGGAGGAGGAGTTTTTTCATGATAGGGTTTTTGGATTGGGACTGCTGGATTTTAGTCTGCTGTTTTTTGGGTTTAGGCCACCACCTTGCGGCGGCGGAGAGTGGCTGCGAAGAGCATGGTCACCGCGCCGACTAGGCCGGTGGTGGGTTCGGGGATCGGGGCGGCCTCGGCGGTGAAGCCGACTGCGCCGCTGGAGTTGATCGTGAGCGTGCCGAGGAAGTCAGCGATGCCGGGAGTCCCGACGACGCCGACCAGCGGGACGCCAGGCTGATTTGTCCCCGGGACCATCCGGAAGAGATCGAGAGCGATCTCTACTGCGCCGGCGGATCCGAAGGTGCCGAAGGAGCCGGCGAAGAAGTTATCCTGGACGCCGCCATCGACGATCGTGCCGAAGGCGGGACGCTGGTTGCCGACCGAGAAGAAGTCCAACTCGTTGTCGATTTGGGATGGCGTGATGGTCGACTGGAAGGTGGGGAACGAACCAGCGCCAGGAGCCTGCTCCAGACCGTTGCGCAAGGTGTTAATTCCGGAAGACGACACCGTGAAAAAGCTCGAATTATTATTCGTTTGGCCTAACGAGTTTTGCTCGCCGACGGTACCGACGGAATTGCGAGCCCGGGTGAAGTAGAGCGAGCGGCGCGGGTCGCCATTGGTCACGGTCTGATCCTGGTCGCTGGTCCCGAGGTGAGCCAGGCCAGCCATCCAGAGGGTGGGCTGCTCAAACCAGGTCGCACCAAATGCGGCGGTCAAAGCGCTGCCGATATTGGTGAGGTTGGTGAAGCTACCGGGAGCTGCATCACGGAAGGCCGTATTTCTGGCGGTGGTGTCGGTGGTGCCGGCGATAGCCGTGAGGACTGCGGTCGCACCTTGCGTTCCACCCGGATTCTGGAAGGTGAGAAACAAGTCGCGAGTGGCAAACGCAGTGTTTTGCGCGCTGGCGGTGGACGCCAGGGCGATGAGGGAGCTCACCGCGAGGGCGAGCGGTTTGGAGGTAATTTTCATATGGAGTTAGTTTTCTTGGATTGAGGACGAAGCGAATGCTCCGCGGTGAAGGAGTTACCGGGCAGGTGCTCGAAGGACCAGTCCTGGATTGTTACGTTGTCGTGGCAGAATGAGGGCTTGTTCCATGGCGGAAGGCGCCGCCCAGAGGGAGTTCGCGGTGAACGCCCTCCGCTTCCCGGGTGCCAAAGGTGGGAAACCGTCCGGCGGTTGGCCGGACACGGACGAAGGGCAAGAAATTTTCTCACGGGGCGGAAAAACCCAGAGAATATGCAGGCCATGATCATGAGGGGCGGAAAAACGATTCCCCGCGAGTAGCTGATGCAAGTCTGAAGTTGGGAGAAACGAGGTCGGGGCCTAAAGAAACCGCCGCGGTTCTTTTGCCAAAAACTCGGACTTTCGGTCCCCCGAGGGACGGTGAACTAATTCCGAACCGCGACGGAAGGGTAGCGCGAGTGCTTCGCTTGCCCGAGGATCGGGAGGCCTTCCACCGATTAAGGGCGGGCGAAGCGTTCGCCCTGCAAACGCACGGCGCGGCCTTAGCTGCCAGTCTCGTAGGCGGGTACTACGCCACAGCGAGGCGCCGCGTAGTGAATCCTAACTTCCCAGGCACGCAGAGCGGACTTTAGATCGCACGCAATGAGGCGCTCTTCCGGCGGCGGAATGTGCCGCAAGCGATGGTGCCGATGGAACCAAGGAGGAGCAGGGAAGAGGGTTCGGGAACAGCCGCGCTAAAACCTACCTGGCCGGCTTGGCTGATCGTAAGGGTTCCCAAAAAGATCGATTCACCAGTGAGGCCCGTGACATTTGGGTTGGGGCTGTTATCGCCGAGAATGCCGGGCTGCATTCGGTAGAGGTCGAGGGCGAGTTCGACGACGCCCGCGGATCCGAACGTTCCGAAAGAGCCAGAGAAAAAATTGTCCTGCACCCCACCGATGATCGTTCCATATGCCGGAGCTTGTGCGCCGCCTGCTTCAAAATTCAGGGCCTCGTCGATAAAGGAGTTGGACGTCGTGTTCTGGTAGGCCGGGGTAGTGTTTGCGTTAAGGCTTGGCTGCTGCTCAAACTGATTTTTAATCGTGTTGATCCCGCTATTGGTCACGGTGAAGAAGCTGCTGTTCGGATTGGTGAATCCCACCGAACCCGCGAGGCCGACGGTGCCCACGGCATCGCGAGCGCGGGTGAAATAAACGGTGCGCTGGGCGTCGCCGTTGGAGATGGTGGTCTGGGCATCGCTGGTGCCCACCTGCCCCATGCCGGCCATCCAGAGCGTGGGCTGGTCATACCAGGTGGACCCATAGGCAGTGGTCAAAGCGGTGCCGATGTTGACCAGGCTGGTGAAGCTGCCCGGAGTCGCGTCGCGGAACGACCAGACGCGAGCCGTGGTATTGGTGGTGCCTACGGTGGCCGTGAGGAGCGACGATGCACCTTGGGAGCCGCCTGGGTTCTGGAAAGTCAAAACCAGATCGAGCGGGGAGTGGGCGGCATTCTGGGCACTCGCGGAGGCGGCTAGCGAGGATATCGCGCCAACCGCGATGAGGAGAGTTTTGTAAGAGGTCGTCATAGGGATAGTCATGAATTGGATCGGGTCGAACTTGGAACAACCAATTAAATGGGGGTGGCGATGAAGCCAGCTTGGGAATGTTACAATCTGGTGAAGGCGAGGTTGATTCTGGCCCGAATGAGGACCCGTACCGTCGATTCGCTTGACACTCGACCGGTCTGTCGGGATGGCTCCCACCCCCCGAACGAAGCGACTCCTTTTCAAGCTCTCTCCATGGAAACCGTAGAATCCCCTCCCGCGCCGAGCCAGTCCTCTGGGGTCGCCGCGCGCCTCATCGAGGCCGGTTGGTTGCTGGCGGTCGCGATGGTCCCTCTAGTTTTCGATCAGCGAAGCTGGGGGACGTTCACGATGATCAAAGTGGCGACGATCCAGGGAGCAGGCTTGCTGGTCCTGGTGGGTCTGCTGGCACAAATGGCCGGGTTTTTCCGGCGGTCTGGAGGCCTGCGCGGCGTGGTGCGTGCCGGGAGGGTGGGGGGCGGGGTTTGGCCCGCCGTGGCCGTGCTGCTCAGTGGAGGGCTGGCGACTTTCTTTTCGGTGGATCGCGGAGCGAGCGTTTGGGGTTCCCCGGAGTTTGGCCAGGGATGGATCACGATGAGTACGCTGTTTTCACTCTTCCTGGGTCTGGCGGCGAATCTGCGCAGCCGAGCCCAAGTGGAGCGACTCGTCTCGACGGCGCTGGGCGCTAGCGTGCCCATGGCGATCTATGCGCTGATCCAGCGCGCGGGCCGGGACCCGGTGATCTTCGACAGCGTGCACCCGGGCGCGTTTTCTTTCGCCGGACAACCGATCTTTCTCGCGGGCTACCTCCTGATGCTGATCCCGCTGAGCGTGTGGAGGGTCTGGGGGGCTTTCGAGGAGAAAGGGCCGCGGGTGACGCTCCGGCGGGTGCTCGATGGGCTGGTGCTTGTTTTGCTCGTTGCGGCCTTCATCGCAGCAGAGAAGCGCGGGCCGGTCGTCGCTGCGGCCGCGGCGACGGCGGGCGCTATGGTGGTGCTCGGGGCCTACCACCAGAGAGCGCGCCTCGCGGTGTGGGGTGGCATCCTCGTGCTGGTGGCGGGAGCGGGCCTGACGCTGCTCGCTCTGGCGGGCGGGTCGAACGAGCGGTTGCGGAAGATTCCGGTGATCGGAACGCTGGCGAAAATCGTCCCTCTCGATCAAATGTCGGGCGATCGATTTCGGGATTTGCTGTGGGCGGAGGCTCCGAAGCTGTTGCGGGCGAAGAAGCCGTTTGTATTCGCCGATGGGCAGCCTGACCCGCGCAGCCCGGTGCGGGCCTGGATCGGCTACGGGCCGGAAACTCTGGGCGGGGTGCTCCCGCAGAGCTATCTGATGCAGGAAGTGCCCGAGGGCCGGACCGAGAACAGGTTTCACAATCACGTTTGGGATACGCTTCAGTCGGTCGGGGTGCTCGGTCTCGGTGCGCTGCTGGCGCTCTACATTCAGGTCTTTGCTCGCGGCTACCGGGCCATCGGGTTGGGGGGGACGGGAAATCCGTGGGTCCTCACTGGGCTGATCTCTCTCGCGGCTGGCGGAGTGGGCGCCGGTGGGGCGGCGTGGATGTATGGCTGGGGATATGCGGGGGCGGGTTTTCAATTCGGATTTGCCGCCGGTTTGGTCATCGCGCCGCTCTCGCGTGGATTCGTCGCGAGGGCTGCCGGGCGCGAGCGGCGGGATCGGTGGCGGGACTACCTCCTGCTGGCCCTGCTGATCGGCGTGCTGGGCAACTGGCTCGATCTGGCTTTTGTCTTCCCCACGTCCCCGACGGCGCTGTTGTTTTGGGTTTTGCTCGGTGCGCTGGTCGGATTGACCACTGCGGACGAGCGGGCGCCCCAAGCGGCACCGCAGGCGGCGGAATCACCGACAGCGACTGGATGGCTCGCCGGGCTCCTCTGCGGGGGGATGCTCGTCGCGATGCTCAACGGCCTGATCAACCTCGTCTCGGTCAGTCCCCTGACGGTCGGTGCGGTTCTGCATGCCTCGTTGCAGCGGATGCGGGTGGACGAGGGGCCAAGCTACCTCGTTCCTCTCCTCATCCTGCCGGTGTGGATGATCGTGAACCTCTATTTCTTCGTCACTCTGCAGCAGTCGCGAAAGGGTTCTCCCGCGCTGAAATCGCTCGTGATCTCCAGCATGACTTCGCTGGTGATCGCGAGTGGATACGCGGTGTTTAGGGCGCAGTTCATCGCGGGGTTGGGCCCCATTCCGCCGCTTACAGCCACCGCGGGAGTCGCGATCGCCCAGGCGGAGGGATCCGCGATGCTCGGGCTGTGCTATCTGGGGTTGCTGATCTGCGGGGCGTTTGGGGTCGCGTGGGCAATTTCCAGGCAGGAGTCCTCGGAAAAGACGTGGATTTTCGCTCCATTTGATCTGGGCATCGCTGCGGCGCTCATCGTGACGACGGGCGGATTGGCGTGGTTCACCACGGCGAGGAGCGTGCGCCTCGATCTGCTGGGAGGATGGGGACGGGTTTTGGAGACATCTCAGCGGAAACTGCTGGCTGGGGAGGTTTACGAGCATGCGCTGAGTGTTGAACCGAAGGCTTTCCAAGTGCGTCTGGCTGCGGCGAACGCATTGGTAGCCTTTGCGGAGCAGGGCACCTCGAATCCCGAGGCAGCCCCAGAAATGGAGCGCGCGAGTCTGCTGTTGATCGAGGGTCGTGCCTATGGTGAACTAAATTCGAATAACTATCATCTCGGCAGGCTTTTCCTCCGTTGGGCGCTGATGGGAAAAGATCCGGCACAGGGATTGGTGCGTTCCATCATGGCAAAGGACGCGTTCGCGCGCGCACTCCGGTTTGCGCCGGATAGTGAATTTGCGCTCGTTGACTCGGCGATTCTCGAGCATTTCATGTGGCGGCAGGAGGAAGAAGCGGCCAAAAGGCTCGCTCGGGCGGATGAAGTGACTCGTAAAGCTGACGAAGATGCTTGGGGAACCTATTACACGGAACAGTCATTCAACGCTCCGGAGGCGCGGATGAAGGAGGCCTATGGGCGTCGGGCAATCGCCTACTTTCGCCGGGCGCTCGAACTTTCCGCGGATGGCCGAAGCAAAGTGACCGCGCTGCGCGGGTATCGGATTCTGATGGCCGAGGGGACATTGCATCGAAACCTCGGTGAGCGGGAGATGGCCCTGGCCTGCTTTCAAGCGGCGCTGCAAATCCCGGTGACGACTCCGAAATGGGATGCTCACGCGATGATGGCGGAGACATATGCCGACTTAAGCGACCGAGGGAATGCAATTTTGCACCTGAAAGATGCCCTCGCAGGTTCTCCCGCCGACGCCCGGCCTTCGTTGATGAACCTAAAACGGCGTCTGCTCCCGCAAAAGGTGATGCCCTGAAAAGAAACGGGCTTCTGGACCCCGATCGACAGCGGGCCAGAAACCATCCCGTTCACCGTTCGGTGTTTCACCTGCAAATCCCATGGACCCCAAACAACCCGCGATGCTGCCCTGTCTCTCCGTCGTTATGCCGGTTTACAATGAGTCGCGAACGCTCGCCGACGTCATCGCAACGGTATTGAGGCAGCCCTTGGTCGCTGAACTGGTCATTGTGGACGATGCATCTCAGGACGGGAGTTGGGAGATAATGGAGGAGTTATCGGCCACCGAGTGCCGAATTAAGATTGTCCGCAAGCAAGTGAATCAAGGCAAGGGCGCCGCAGTACGGGATGGGCTTCAGCAAGCATCCTCGCCCTACGTGATTATTCAGGACGCGGATTTCGAATACGATCCTGCAGAATATGCCACGGTGCTGGCACCGATCCTGGCGGCCAAGGCTGACGTGGTTTTCGGTTCCCGATTTCTCGGCGCAGGCTCGCATCGGGTGCTCTATTTTTGGCACTATTTGGGCAACCGACTTCTAACCCTTCTTTCTAATATGGTTACGAACATCAACCTGACCGATATCGAATGCTGCTACAAAGCCTTCAGACGCGAGATAGTTCAAGCCGTGGAGTTGGAGGAAAACCGCTTCGGGTTTGAGCCCGAGATCACCGCGAAGATTGCCCGACTGAATCTGAGAATCTATGAAGTTTCCATTTCCTATCACGGTCGGACTTATGAGGAAGGGAAAAAGATCGGGTGGAGAGATGGATTCAGCGCGCTTCGCTGCATCGTGAAGTACGGGTTGTTCCGCTTGTAATCTAAGGGGTCGCGATCGGCGAACTCCGTCATCTACTGGTTACCGATGCCACTGTGGCCTACGCCTGATCGTCCAGGCGGTAGCCGAAGCCGCGTACGGTGACGACCTGATTCGCGGCCGGGCCCAGCTTGTCGCGGAGGCGGCGGATGTGGGTGTCTACGGTGCGGATATCGATGTTGGCGTCGTCGCCCCAGACTTGGGTTAGAAGCGCCTCGCGCGGGAAGACGCGGCCCGGGCTCCGGGCGAGGTGGGAGAGGAGCTTGAACTCGAGCGCCGTGAGCGGCACCCGGTCGCCATTGACGAGCGCGGAGCAGCGGTCCGGGTCGAGGGAGATCGCGCCGTTGAGCAGTTGCTTGGCGGCGTCCGGCGGCTGGAGTTTGCGCTCCAGAATTGCCCGGCCACGGAGGACGAGTTCGCGCGGGCTGAAGGGCTTGCGGACGAAGTCATCGGCGCCGAGCTCAAAGCCGAGGACGCGGTTGGCCTCGTCGGCGTGGGCGCTGAGGAGGATGACGGGGATCAGGGCCGTGGGGCCGTCGCGTTTGAGGGCGCGGATGACTTCGAAACCGCTCAGGCCGGGCATCATCAGATCGAGAATCGCGAGGGAGGGAGTTTCGCGACGGGCCGTGTCGAGCGCGGCACTTCCGTCGAAGGCTTCCAGGACGGTGAAGCCCGCGTTGGCGAAGGACATACTGACCAGACGAAGCACGTCGGCTTCATCATCGGCGATGAGAACGGTAGGTTTCACGAGCGGTGAGGCAGCCGTAGTAAGACGGCTGGGGCCGACGCTGAATGAGCCATGTGGCGAAACGCAGACGAACAGGTGAAGTATCCGCGACAATCCTGCGTCGTTTTGACGGGGTGGGTGGCTTTGCTGGGCTGCCCCGGGGCTTCTCGACGACGCGCTGCACGCGGCCCTCGACGCCCTCGGGCGGGAAGGTGTGCGCCTGCCTTCGCTGGTCCCAGTGCGCTCGACCTTGGGTCAATTCATCGGCTTCGCCACGTGGCACCCTCCTCCGGCGGGGATGCGACCCGAACTGGACCGTGTGCGTGCGGAAATCGAGCCGGAACGCGCCGCCGCGCGGGCTGACGTCGTGGCGCGGCTCGAGCCGGCCCTTTCAGGATGCCAGGATGGCAACGCGAGTGTCGGCCCGGCATCCGGCAGTCGGGCTCCTCCTCGATCGCTTTGGCATCGGATTCATTTGAGATCGAGGTGGTAGGTCACCGCTTCCTTATCTCCCATTTTCAAAAGCCCGGCTTCTCTCAGCTTCTCGATGAGCACATCGACCTCGCTAGCGGTGGCCGATTTTCCACATAATGCCGCCAGATGACTGGCCAGCGTCTTTTTGCGCTTCGGCCGGTTGTTGGTGTTCTTCCGCAGGTGGGCGACCACGCGGCTCAATAAATCTTCCGGCGCAGCGGCGGATAGCGCTGGCGGGGCTGAGAAGGTGAGCGCGGTATAATCCACGTGGCGGCGGGCGTGGATGTGCCGGCTCCGCAGGTGCTCGATGAGCGGGTCGAAGCCTGTGTCCTTGGAGACGATGTGAAAGTTAGCGTTGGGGTCCGAATTCGCCGCCCGGCCCACGTAGTAGGCGAGGGCAAAATCGAGCGCGTTCTTGCCCGAGGAATTCAGGCGGACGAGTTGCACGGAGGATGCATGCGCGATGAGTCTCTCGACCAGGACCACGTCCAGCTTCGTCTGCCGAGCACCGAGCAGGAGCGTGAGATGAACCGCCTCGCTGCCGATGAGCGAGAGGTCCACGTCATGCACGTTCTCGTAGTCCACAAAGACGTAGTT
>Ga0105048_10001302_pt1 | contig 40528 bp, 27 predicted proteins | sample MAT05_FD_78382 | JGI IMG/M metagenome (GOLD analysis project Ga0105048, IMG submission 78382) | Freshwater microbial communities from Lake Fryxell liftoff mats and glacier meltwater in Antarctica - MAT-05 | ecosystem: Environmental > Aquatic > Freshwater > Ice > Liftoff microbial mat | place... | reverse complement strand
GTCGGCGTACGAGATCGCCTTCGCCAGGTTCTTCTTCGACTGCACCATCACCAGCGCAGCGGTGAGCGTCGTCTTGCCATGATCGATGTGACCGATGGTGCCGACGTTCACGTGGGGTTTGGTACGGTTGAATTTCTCCTTGGCCATCGCGGACTCTCCTACGGACTCGGCCGTAGGGCCGAGGAAGAACAGGAAAACGGAGTTACGAAAAAACGACTACGAAACGAAGGGATCGAGCTTCGTCCCGGGAGCCCACCATCGGGATCGAACCGACGACCTCGTCCTTACCAAGGACGTGCTCTGCCAACTGAGCTAGGTGGGCGTGGAGAGCGGGAGACCGGGTTCGAACCGGCGACGTTCAGCTTGGAAGGCTGACGCTCTACCAACTGAGCTACTCCCGCGAGCAGGCGCCGGCGCCTGGTGGAGGGTGATGGATTCGAACCATCGAAGGCAATGCCGGCAGATTTACAGTCTGCTCCCTTTGGCCGCTCGGGCAACCCTCCGTGGATGCTCTGCCCAGCAAGAATGCTGGGTGATGTTCTGTGGTTGGATTTGTTTGTCCGTCGACTTGGACGACCCGAAACTCCTCTGTCAGGTGGAGAGCTGGCGAGGGGACTTGAACCCCTAACCCCCTGCTTACAAAGCAGGTGCTCTACCAATTGAGCTACGCCAGCCTGTGCGGACGCGCCTTCTACCGAAACCAGCCGCCCGTCAATACGGTTGCAGAGACGGGACCCCATTCCCGGACTGACGGGCCCGGGTGAACGATGGGCCGAAGTGACGAACGGTAAGGCTGGCCGCTCTCTCTTCGGGATCGCGCACTACAACCGGTTGGCTGTGGTGCGATAGCCTCCTACCTGGGTCATGGGGTACCACGGCACAGGGCGGAAGCTTGGGGAACGGGCTCTTAGCTCCCTGCAAAGACCGTGTCAAGCGCAAGGCCAGATTGGCCAGCATCTTGCGTGAGCAGCGGCCGCTGGCAAGGTCGGGAACGCCGACCAAGTCGGGCGACCGCTGTGGCCTTGCGCAGCGCGTCCTTCTTGCACACGAGGCGCTGTCACGCGAGCATCGTCGCGCTCATCCCGACGAGACACGGAAAAGCGAAATCTATGGAGTGCCTAGCCTGTCATACGCCCAACAACGACGGCGCGCGTTTCTGCGCGAAGTGTGGGGCGCCCCTCCCGATCGCGAAAGCCGCCGACGCCGACCCGTTGATCGGTAAGACCGTCGGTGGTCGCTACCGCATCATGGGCATCCTCGGCGAAGGCGGGATGGGCCGTGTGTACAACGGCGAACAGCAGATGGGCACCAGCGTCCGCAAGGTCGCGGTGAAGACGCTGCTCTCGCAGTTCGCGAAAGATCCGCAGACGGTCGCGCGCTTCATGCGCGAGGTCGGCACGGTCAGCGAGCTCGAGCATCCGAACACGATCAAGGTCTTCGATTTCGGCCAGATCGAAGGGTCCGGCGAGCTCTACATCGCGATGGAGCTCTTGCAGGGCCAGTCGCTGGACGACCTCGTTGCCGGCGGCCAGGCGGTGCAGCCAGAGCGCGTCGATCGCATCCTCGGCCAAGTCTGTGGCTCGCTTCAAGAGGCCCATGACAAGGGCATCGTCCATCGCGACTTGAAGCCCGCGAACATCTTCTTGACGACGCGCGCGGGTGAAGAGGACGTGGTCAAGGTGCTCGATTTCGGCATCGCCAAACGTGACTCGAAAGACTCGAAGCAAGAGCAGAAGCTCACGCAACAAGGGACCATTCTCGGAACACCGCCGTACATGAGCCCCGAGCAATTCACCGGGAAAGAGCTCGATGCCCGCAGCGATATCTACTCCCTCGGGGTGGTCGCTTACGAGATGCTCACCGGTCGGCTGCCCTTCGAGGCGGACACACCGTGGCAATGGATGACGCAGCACATGAGCGCGCAGCCGTTCCCCTTCGAGACGATCCCGATGGCTGCCAACGTGCCGCACAAGATGAAGCACGCCGTCATGCGCGCGCTCTCGAAGGACCCTGGCCAACGGCCGGACACCGTGCGCGACTTCTTCGAAGAGCTCACGCTCGGCGGCATGCGCATGAGCGCCGTAGGGCTCGGGACGGGTGGGGTCGCGGCGATGCCTGCACCGGCGACGCAAATGTTGTCTGCCCCTTCTGGTGGAGGTGGCGGAGGCGGCGCGCGCGCGGGGGGCACCCAGATGGGTGCGCCGCTGTTCCCTGATGCACCTCCCGGCGGCGCCAGCAAGACGATGGGCTTCGACCCGATGGCCGGCGGCCCGCCGATGGGTGGTCCGCAATATGGCGTCGCTGCCCAGCCACCAGTTCCGACTGGCGGCGGCCAGGTTTACCCGACGCCACCGCAGCGCCAACAGAAGAGCGGCGGCAGTGGCATGATCATCGGCGTAATCGTAGCGGTGGTCGCGCTGGCTGCCGGCGTAGGCGGCTTCATGTTCTGGAAAGGCCAGCAAGCGAGCAGTGATAGCTCGGACGGCGATGGCACGGTCAAGCTGCCCACGGCAAAGCCGAGCGCAGAAGCCAGCGCGACCGCGGCCGAGACCGAGACCGCGACCGCGACCGCGTCGGCATCGCCGTCGGCGTCGCCATCGGCAAGCGCTTCCGCGACGGACTCCGCGTCTGCGTCGCCACCGGAGACGGCGAGCGCAGTCGCGTCCACGTCGGGGACAACCACCACGACAGCGACCGGCACGACGACAGTCAAGAAGCCTCAGCAAGGCATCGACGCGTGTTGCGCTCGACAAAAGAAACCGAACGACAAGAAGATCTGCAACCGCATCAACGCGGGCATCAAGTCTGGCAGCATCGATCGCGCGGCCGGGCTCGGCACGCTTCGCAGCCAAGGTGTCAACTGCAGCTGACTGAGCTAGCGGACGATCGGCTTGATCAGCGCTTTGCCGTCTTTGACGACGACTTCGTAATCGACACTCTTCGCGGTGTGCTTCGTGCGCAGCTTGTCGGCTTGCGATCGCAAGCTGTCAGCGAGCTTCTCGAAGGTGATGCCCGCGGTCGACTCTTGACGTTCACGACGAGCTTGCACGTACTGTGAATAGATCTCGCGCAGTCGGCCATCGGTGAGGTTGTCTTCGCCGGGTTTCGATGCTTTCGGCGGGGGTTTGAGCGGATTCGCAGTGGCCTGACCCACCTGCTTTGCTTGCGCGCGAGCGGGCTCTGGCGCCGTCTCGGACGACGCCGGCGGAGCAATGGCGGGCGCCGTTGGCGGCGGATCCGGGTTGGAAGCGCGGGCGCTCGACGGAGGCGGCCTGAGGCCGAGCCCCGTCTCGGGCTTCGATTCTCGACTGGTTGTCGTGACTGGCGCCGCTGCGGGCGACGACGGCTCGCGTCGCAGACTCACGCGAACCTCCGGGACATGCGGGGTGACGTCCGGCTCGATGGGAGGAAGATCGATGCCGAGGGGGCTCGAGAGCAACGGTCGCCGCGGTTGCGTGACAGCTTGCGCGCGCGCGAGCTCGGTTGCAGCTCGGTCCGTATCGACACCATCGCCGAGAGAATTGGCGATGCGGCTGAGCGCCTCGGCACTTGCGCGCTTGGACGGGCCCCCGCCCAGACGTAGGCCGCCTTTTGGCTTTACGTCTCCAGCAAGCCCCGCCCGCGAACCCGTGATCTCGCGCGGCGGGAACGCTACATCGCCCACCACCGGCAAGCCGGATGGGTGTTGTTGTGGGTAGCCGGACGGCGGCGGCGCATGACTCGGCGCGTGGGCCCCCCCCTGCGCCTGTTGCTGCGGGTAACCCTGCTGCGGGTAACCCTGCTGCGGGTAACCCTGCTGCGGGTAACCCTGCTGCGAGTAACCCTGCTGCGGGTGCGCTTGCGGATAGCTCGACGCGTATTGTGCCGGGCTCGGATACCCCGGGGGTGGTTCTCGCGCATCTTGTGCGTGGCTCGGTTGCGCATATTGGGCCGGGCTTGGATAGCCGGGCGGAACCGCGCGATCGTCTTCGTTTCCACCGGCGTGTTTCGGCGGCGGCGTGGGCGCGTCGTCATCGAAGTCATCGACCGACTGCAAGTCGGCGTCGTTGACGTCCTCGTATTCGTCTTCCTGTTTCGGCGCCTGCCCCTGCTTGCGGCGCCCTTGCCTCTCGAGCTGTGCTTTGAGGCCCGCCGCAAGCTTCGTCGCGCGCTTCTTGCCCACCGCGGTGAGCGCCTCGTCGACCCCGAAACGCGCTGCCGCACGCGCGAGATCGCGCTTGTAGGTACCGTTCTCCATCTCGCGCAACACGCGATTCCAATGCTGTTGCATCGTGTTGTACCGCTGCACCAACGTGTTGAACTTGAAGCGCATCGCCGTGTTGCGGATCTGCTCTTTGCGGAGCATCACGATGCGGCGTTCGATGTCTTTGCGCGGGATCTGGGGTTCGAGCTTCTCGATGCCACTGAAGTACTGCTCGTAGAGCGCACGCAACCGATCGAGCTTCTCCTCGAAGTCGGTGATGTTCTTCTCGAGCTCGGCCGCGTCCATCTAGTGTCCCGTTCGCAAAATGTGCCTCGCTCTGCTCACTGCACTTCTCCTTTTTCGGTGCAGCATCAGAGGGGGGTTATCGCCAGGTTGTCGAAGCAGACATGCGCTGCCCAGTCGTTGAACCCGAAGTGATCATGACCTTCGCCCGAAAGCGGTTGTTCGTCCACGAGATCGAAGTAGAGCGTGCCGTTTACCCACCAAGATAGGCTGTTTCCGTGTCGGCGCTCGAACTTGAAACGATAGGCCTGGCCGGCGCTGACAGCGCGTGCACGAGGGTCGTCGGCGCGCTCGTCGATGGTGATCGCCTGTCGCTTCGGGTCGTGCTCGTCCAGGCGGGCAAGCGCGTGAACGGTGTTCTTCCAGCCGCCGAAGATGGCCAGGTAGCTGGTGGCGTCATCGTACGTCGTGCCGCTCGCGCCGCTGACCCCATCACCGAACAGCTCGACCTTGATGTCGCCATCCGTTGAATGAGCGACGGCGTCGAACTCGATTCGAACATTTTCGGGCAAGCGCTTCTTCAGCCAAACACCCTGATTTTCAGCGCCCTCGACGCAGAGCCAGCCTCGCTCGATCGCCCACACCGGCGACCGCGCGTAGTAGTCGGCGCCCAGCTCTCGACGCTCGAAGTCGTCGCGAAACGGCTCGCTGATGACAGTCGAGGCAGCCGGTAGCACAGCCAGCTCGTCCGCGGTCGCCGCTGCTTCGGTGGTCTTCGGCCCTTCCGGAACGCATGCGAACAGCTGCACCAGCAGCAAAAGTCGCCGCGGCCTCGCGTCCGCCCCGTGTATCAGGCGAGTCAAACCGACCCGAATCACTCGGAAGAGGCTAGCACGGAGAGAACTTCTCGCGGACGAGCCGCGAGGCTAAGAGCCGCACGTGCATCCCATTCTCTTTCGGATCCCCCTGCCCGGCTGGCTCTTCGGTGGCGGTTCGGTGCCCATCTACGCGTACGGGGTGATGCTCGGCCTCTCGTTCGTGGTCGGCTGGTACCTCACGTTGGGTCTCGCCGAGCGCGAGGGGCTTCCCAAAGAGACGATGGCGAACTGCTACGTGGTGACGGCGCTCTCCGCGGTGGTGTTTGCGCGCCTCTTGTACGTCGTCACAAACCTTCACGAGTTCAACACCTTCGCTGATGTCTTCAACCTGCGCACCGGCGGGATGGTCGCCTACGGCGGCTTCCTCGGCGGGCTGATTGGCAGCTTCGGCTATCTCGCTTGGAAGAAGCTGCCGCTGATCCCCTGGGCAGACGTGGCAGTGCCCAGCCTGGCGTCGGGGCTCTTGATCACGCGCATCGGCTGCTACTTGTATGGCTGCGACTTCGGCCGTCCGCTCTCCGACAACGCGCCCGCGCTGCTGAAGAAGCTGGGCACCTTTCCAAAGTGGGCGGAGGGCACGCTCCCCGAAGGCGCTGGGTCACCAGCCTGGGCGCAGCACGTACGCGAGCGCGGACTCTCGATCGACGCCGCACAGTCGTTGCCCGTCCACCCGACGCAGATCTACGAGGCCTTGCTCGGCGCCAGCCTGCTGGCGATCTTGCTGCTCATGCGCAAGCACCAGCGCTTTCGTGGACAAATTTTTCTGAGCTTCACGCTGATGTACGGAGCCGCACGTTTCTGTCTTGAGCTCATCCGCGACGACCTCGAGCGCGGCAACATTCCTCCCGCGCTCGCCCCCCACATTTTGTTCCCCATCTGTTTGGCGATGTTCGCTGCCGCCTACACGTTCGGAGTTGCGCCCGCTGTAACGAACAAAGGCATACGTCTGCTGAGCCAGGTCGCATCTTTTGTACCGATGATGATCGCGTTCATCACCTTGAGCCCGGCGCCATTCCAGCCGATCTTGCCGGTGCAGCTGTCGACGTCGCAGTTCATTGGGTTGTCGACGGGTGTCGCCGCTGCGATCGCGTTCGCCATGCTGTACAGGGCGTCGCTGGCCAACCCGAAGGCTGCGATGGCGCTCCCCGATTTCGCGGCGCTTCTGGGCGAAGTAGAAGTAGAGGCAGAGCCCGAGCCGGCAGCCGCGCCGAAGCCGAAGAAGAAGGCTGCCAAGACCGCTAGCGCGGAAGAGATCGAGACCGCGGATGCAGCAATCGACCCAGAGCAGCCGGCCATTGTTCCGCGCAAGCCCACGGGTACGAAGCCCAAGAAAAGGAAGAGCAAAACAGCGGCCACCGAGGCGACCGAACCGAAACCCGCGCCCGTCGCCCCGAGCTCCGACGACGAAAGCTGAGGCAGCGGTCGGAGTTGGCGTAACCTCGGCTCCGATGGCGGAGGTACCGTGGCTCGGCAGGCTCGTCGCGAGCCGTTACCGGCTCATCGCGCGGCTCGGTGAAGGGCACATCGCGGAGGTGTACCTCGCTCGCCATGTGCTGATCGATCGTTTGAGCGCGATCAAAGTCCTGCGCGCCGAGCTCGGCCGCGACCGGGGCATGCGCAAGCTGTTCTTGCGCGAAGCGAAGGCCGTCAATCGCATCAATCACCCAAACATCGTCGAGATCACCGACTACGGCGAGACGGTCGATACCGCTTACTTGGTGATGGAGTACGTGCCGGGCGAGCCGCTCTCGCGGCATTTGGCTCGGGGCCATGTCGGCTGGGAGCGCGCGTCACGCATCGGGCTGCAGATCGCGCTCGCGCTCTCGCGTGCACACGAGATGGGCGTGATTCATCGCGACATCAAGCCTTCCAATGTGCTCGTGATTCAGCGGCGCGGGGGCGACGATTTCGTCAAGCTGACCGACTTCGGCGTTGCCAAGCTGCTCAACACGACGCCTGTCGTGGGCAAGCCGACGACAGGCTTTTTGCCGGCGCAGCTCACGCCCGGCTACGTGGCGCCAGAGATGCGCGTGCTCGGCATGCTCGACGCGCGCAGCGATATCTACTCGCTCGGTGTGCTCGTGTACGAAGCGGCCACCGGGTCGCTGCCATTCGCGCTCGACCGCGACCCGCGCGACACCGCACCAGCGCGACGTGTGGGCGAGCTCTTGCCCGACGTGCCACCGCTGTTCGATGGCTTGCTCGCGCGCCTGTTGCAGACGGATCCAGAAGAGCGACCGCGCGACGCGTTCGAAGTCGTGGCCATGTTTCGGCGCATCTTGAGCGCTAGCGAAGACGGGCCGGAGGACGATCCGCCGACCGAGCGGATGGCGCCGAAGAAGCGCGCCAAGACCGGGCCAAAGCTGCTCACCATGCCCTTCGACCGCATCGGTGCGCTGTGCGAAAACGCGTTTCGACTGGTGACGGACAGAGTTCGCGAATCGCAACATTCGGTCGCCAGCGAAGAGCTCGACAAGGCGTTCGAGCTGGTCGAGATGGTGCGTAGACTGCAGCTGCTGGTCGCCAGCGACTCCAAGGCGCTCGCCGCGCTGGAAGAACGCGGCCGGGCGATCCGCGGGCAATTCGGCGGTCGCCTCGATGAGCTCGGCGATCATCGCTCGCGCGCGATGGGCTGGGCGAGCTCGATTGCCGAGCGCGGAGACTTCGTGCGCACGCAGCGACTTTCCGGCGCGCATCCGATTCCGGCGATGGACGCTTTCTTGTGGGAAGAGGCGACCCTCGAGCACGAAGAAGAGGTTTCGCTGTCGCGCGCGGACGAGCTCGGCCGTGAAGTGGACGAGCTCAGCCAGCGGCTCGAGCTCGCCAACGAAGCCATCGAGCGCGAGAAGACGACGCTCGAAGCCCAGCTCGAGGGGCATGTTGCCGCACTGCGCGCCCTTGCCGGGGAAGCCTGGATGGCTCTCGATGCGCTGGCAGAACCATTCGATTTGCGCCTGCCGACCGACTTGGGCGCCCGCATCTGAGGCGGCACGCCCCAGCACCGCCGGGTGACGGCTTGGTGTCGCCCGATCGGAAGCTGCAGACGCCCGGAAAACAGTTGGGAAATTGAGTGCGCGGGAAAAGGGACGTGATGTACCCTGGCCGCGCTGTAGAGAGAGCAGTTCGCGCGCTTCTCTTGCAGGGGAAGCAGTCGGAGGATCGTTCTATGCGTAGGAGCTTTGGCCGTTCGTTCTTGTCCACCGCCGCCATGGCGGGGCTCGTCGTCGGCCTATGTGGGTCGACTGCGTTCGCGCAACCGAAGGCCGAGAAGCCTGCCGCGCCAGGCAAAGCGCCCGAGAAGGGCGCACCCGCCAAGCCGGCGCCGCCACCGGAAAAGGGCCCCAAGCCCAAGCCGAAGACGGCCGCCCAGAAGCAAGAAGCGGCCAAGGCGCTTTTCGCTGAAGGCAAAAGCAAGTTCGAGTCGGGCGACTACGCCGGCGCCTATCAGGCGTTCAAGACGGCCGACGAGCTCGTGCCCGACCCGCCGGTGCCGAAGTACCGCATGGCAGAGGCGCTCGACAAGCAAGGCGACGTCGAAGGTGCGATCAAGGCATACGAAGCGTTTTTAGCCGCCAAGACGCGCCCCGACAAAGACAAAGAGCGCATCGACACGGCCAACGCGCGCATCGCAGCGCTGAAGGTCGCGCCGGCCGACGTGAAGGTCGTCATTGCTCCCGCCGAGGCGGCGGCCGCTGCGCTCTCACTCGACGGCGCTCCCGTCACGGGCAACCCGGTCAAAGTACCGCCAGGCAAACACACGATCGGCGCGAAGCTCGAAGGCTTCGAAGACGGCAAGGTCGAAGTCGACGTCGTGCGCGGCGAAAAGAAGGAAGTGAGCCTGACGCTGGTGGCCAAGGCTGCCGCGGTTGCTGTCGACAAGCCCGTCGACAAGCCCGCCCCCACCCCGCCGCCCGAGACCAGCAGCGGCTCCTCGGTGATCCCCGCCGCCGTCACGCTCAGCCTTGCAGGCGCAGGCGTCGTCGTCGGTGCAGTGTTCGGCGGCCTCGCCCTGAAGTCGAAGGGCGAATTCGAAGACACCCCCACGCAAGACTTGTTCGACGAGACCGAGCGCAACGCGCTGATCGCGGACATGTCGTTCGGCGTCGCGCTGACCTTCGGCGTGACGGGCCTGGTGCTCTTGCTCACCGACAGCGGCCCCGCCGAAGAGGCACCGAAAGACGACAAGAAGCCTGAAGAGAAGAAGGCCAGCTTCCGCTTCGCGCCTTATGGCGGTCCCAACGGCGGCGGCGCCGTTGGCATCGTTCAGTTTTGATTTGAGATGAGGACGACGACGATGCGAGCTTTTCGTTTCTTGCTAGTTGCGGCTCCGGTCACGCTGGCGCTCACCGGTTGTGAGCTCATCGCGGCCGTCGATCATGATTTGATCGGCAGCGGTGGCAGTGGCGCCGGACCTTCGGCCGGTGGCGCTGGCGCCGGTCCTTCGACTGGCGGCAACGGCGCCGGTCCGGTCGGCGGCGAAGGTGGTGTCGGCGGAACGGGCGGGTCAGGCGGCTCGGAATGCGAAATGGCATCCCGCTGCCCCAACCCCCCCGCGTGCCAAACAGTCGAGTGCAACGCCGAAACCTGCGAGCCGGGCGCGGACATCGCAGATGGCACGAAGTGCGAGATATCAGTGGGCGTGGATGGAGTTTGTTCCGTCGGCGCTGCCGCGAACGGCGACGGTAGCTGCGTCGAGTGTATCGGCGACCCCGACTGCCTGGCGCCCTCGACTTGCGATCTGGTCACCAACGCGTGTGTCGCCCCGGGCTGCAGCAACACCACCCTGGACAACGACGAGACCGACGTCGACTGCGGCGATACCACGCCGGGTGCTCCGTCTTGCAACGACTGCGCGAACGGGCTGAACTGCCTGCTGGGCAGCGATTGCATCAGCGGTTTCTGCAACCCGTCGATGGATTGCGCCGTTTGCACGATGAACAACCAGTGCGCTGCAGCCGAGTGGTGCGACACCACTCTCGACGGCGGCACTTGTGTACCTGACAAGGCAGACGGCCAAGCCTGCGTGGGCGGTGGCGGTGAGTGCGTCAACGGCAACTGCAACGCCGTCGGCGGTGGCAGCTCGATGTGCTGCAACGTCGCGTGCGACGGTATTTGCTCGTCGTGCGCAGCCGCTGACACAGGCGGCACCAACGGGACATGCACCACCGTCACCAACGCGAGCGACCCCACGAACGACTGCGCGGATCTGGAGTGCACCACGGGCCTCTGCCAGGCGGGCGCATGCGCAGTCGAGCCCAACACGGTCGATTGCGGTACGGCCGCCACTTGCGCTGGTGACTCGCTCAAGCCGCAAGACATGTGCAGCGGCAGCTCACCGGCCTGCACCGCAGGCGTCTCAGCGGCCTGCACGTCCTTCTTCAGCTGCAACGCCGCAGCCACCCCGGACGTGTGTTTCGCGACCTGCGCCGCGCAGGGCAATTGCGCGACAGGCGCCTACTGCGGCGGCGTCGATGGTGCGTCCCCGCCGGCCAACGCTTGCGCCGACAAAAAGGCGAGCCCCGGTATCTGTTTGGTCAACCTGGAGTGCGAGAGCAGTTCGTGCGGCGTGGCCATGGCCAACCAGTGCGACCCCTGACGCGCGCTCGTTGATGGCGCCAAGCGGGACAGGCTTCGACGCTGCGGGGGCTTGTCTGCTCGACTGACGACGTCGGAACGGAGCCGAACACCGCGCGCGCCTTCTTCGATGTAAGGGCGCGCGGTTTCTTTTTGTCCGTCCGAAAGAGCAGCGTTGCGGCACCTTTGCGCTCATGGCGACGCGTTCACCGAACGCCGCGCCCCAGCAATCGGGCGTCCCCCAGCAATCAGCCGTCCCCCAACAATCGGGCGTGCCTACCGGCCGCCCGATCAACCCGCGGCTCTAGCAGGTCAAGCCGGGTCCACGAAAACGAAGTCCGGCGGGGCTTCCAAACGGTATCCGCGATCGTCTGACGCGATGGTGAGACGGGTCTCCGCCAAAAGCACACGCAGTCGGCGAACGTTCACCCACAGCGCATTGTCGTGCGTGAGCGGGTTGTAACGTGCCGGCCAGATCGCCTTGGCGAGCTGTTGTTTGGTCAAGATGGCGCCGGGATTGCGCGCCAACGCGTACAAGAGCTTGCGCAAGGTGGGTCGGTTGCCCAAGTCCAGATTTGCGCGCGGTGTGGTGAGGCGGTGGGTCCTGCCGTCCAGCACCACGTCGAGTCGTTCCGGCCCGAGCGGTGCCCGCGACGGCTGGCGAGATCCCCCCGTCACCAGCATCGGCACCGCGAGTCGCCGCCCCAGCTCGCGCACAATTTCTTCATCGGCGCCATCCGCGCGCGCCTCGTTGGCTGCGCGCTCCAACAAGACGGCTGCGTCCGCCAGGTCGCCCTCCAGGCGACGGAGCGCCGCCCTCGCCACCTCGACCACCGCGCGGTCCAAGCCGTAGCCTGCGCCGCTCGCGTCGAGCCCATTCAAGAGCGCGCGCACGCGTTCGACCTGACCCGCTTCGGCGGCCGACAATGCCAACAGCGCGCGTCGCCGCACGTATTCGCCCCGACGAGGGCGCTCCGGCTCCGGCTGGGCCGGCGCGAGCGAGAGCGCTAGCAACGGATCGGCGTCGCGCGCGCGTAGGACGGCCTGACCAGCTTGCCCCGCGCCGCACCGCTCAGCTTGCTCCGCTGCCGCGTCCAACATGGCGTTTGCCTCTCTGCGTCGTCCGAGGACGAGCAAGAGCCGACCGATCACGGCGCGCAGGCCGAGCTCTGCGACGAGGCTGCCCGCGCGCTCGTAGGCATCCGCAACGGGCCAGAGCAGCTCGAGCGCCTCGCAGCGTTGACCTCGCTCGAGCGCGCACAGCCCGCGCATGCGGCGCAATAGCAGGTGCGAGCTCAGATCGTCCGCGCGCGCCCAACCGATCTCGGCCATCGACAGGAACCGATCTGCTTCGGTGAAGCGCCCGAGGCGCGCCATCATCACAGACAGAGAAAGCGGGATCAAACCGCCGGTCGCGTAGGGCGGAGCTTGATCGGCGACGAGAGTGAGCGAGCGCGGAAGTGCGTCGTTCATGGCGGCTTCGTCCTCGTCGGACCAAGCCGAGACGGCGCGGTAAAATGCCAAGAGAGCGCGCTCTTCGTCGCGCTCGGACCGGGACTCGAGCGCACGCAACCAAGCGCGAGCTTCGACGCCTCGACCCGAGGTCGTGAGCGCCCACGAACGCTGGAGCTCGATTTGAAAAGCCAGGTCGGAGGCGAGCCCCGGCGAAGTCAGCAACTTGTCGAGCAGCCCGAGGCCGACGCTGATGCGACCGACCATATAGGTGGTCGTCGCGAGCGAGAAGCGAACCTCGTCGCGCCACGATGGGTTCGATGTGCCCGCGCACGGCTCCGCGTCGAGCAGCGCCAGCTCTTCTTGTGCGCGGCGCGGCTCGACCAAGCGCGCCAACGCGCGCGCGTGCGCAATGCGGGCTCCCACGCTGCGAGCCGAAGTCGGGATGCCCTCGATCGCGCGCAACACCTCACCCGCAGCACCGAGCCGTACCATTTTCGCGGCCATCACCTCGATCCGAGCGGAGGCCGCTGAAAGCTCTCCGGCTTCGGACAAGTGAAATACTTCGTCTCGAAAGGCGACGACAGGATCCCGAAATGTGGCAGCAATTTGCGCCAACAGGCCGTGGGCCGACCGCAGCTCTTCGGGCGTAGCCCCGGATGCCACCGCGTCCAGAAATGGGCCGCTGACGGCGGCTGTGCCCCCAGCATCGAGCTCCACCACCAACTGCCGCACGAGCGATGCCAATGCGCGCTTGGTCACGGCGCCCAGCGTCTGCTGCAGACAGGCCACCGTCAGCCGGTGGCGGGCCAACGAGAGCACCAAGGCTGCGCGGCGCTCGTCGCTGCCCAGCGCTTGCAAGGTGAGCTCGATTGGATCGTCGTCCTCCAGTGCACCCGAATGTGCGCGCCTCAGCAAGAACGGGCTCGAGCGCATCGAGCCAGGCAACGTGTCGAACTCGCCCGCGGGACCATAGAGCTCGTCGAGCGATGCCCAAAGTGCACGCGCGGCGGCTTCATCCAAGCCGCCCAGCTGCAGCTCGACCCAGTCCGGATGGTGCGCCTGCCGACCGAGGCGCGCCCGGGTGGTGACGATGCACTGGCCACCGCGCAGAAGGCCCGCCACGCCAACGACGAGCGCTAGCGAGGCGGCGGGCCCCAGCGCGTGCAAGTCATCGATCAGAAGCAGTGCACGTTTCTGATTCATGCGTGTGACGAGGTCGTCGATGCGCTCCTCATCGCTCGCGACCTCGAATACAGCCCCTCCTTCCAGCGCACGCCGAGCGTCGTCGACCAAAGTGGAGAGGCCCGCAGATCGCGCTCGCAGAAATAGTACCGGACGACCGCTGTCCTCTTTCGACCGCGCGAACGAGAACGCCAGCGCGCTCTTGCCTGCTCCGGCGATGCCTACGATGACGGCGACGCTGACTCCTTCGAGCGCGCTCGAGAGTTTGTCGAGCTCACCTTTCCGTCCGAGGAAGACCGCCGGAGGCAGCGGCACTGTTGCGAGCCCCACACCGCCATCGTAGGCGATCTGGCAAGCCACTATTCACTCAACTCCTGGCTCGGGTCGACAGGCCCCTCAACGCGGCACCGGCGGCACCACGACGGTGTTGATGGGTATGACGTTCTCACCAGCGGGGTAGGCGTAGCTCACGTCGCAGGAGTTGTCGGACTTGGTGTTGTCGCACGGCAAGCTCTCGCCCGCGCGCGTCTCCGGCCCACCCCAGCCCCACACCGTCACGCCGAACGGCGCTGCCGATGACATCTCGTGCCTCCCGTTGTCGCACGCGCCCTGGGCCTCGAAGTCGTGGCGAGAGAGATCGACGCGCGTGAACTGGTAGCGAGACCCATCTCCCACCGGCTGCCACCCGGAGAGTGTTCCGAGGCAGTCGAGCTCGACGTCGGCAAAACCAGACTTGGCCTTGCGTCGAACGACCACCAGGTTGGTTTCGGGATAGGTCGGATCAGTGAAAAATACGTAACGGCTCAGGTACTGGAGGCCTGGGACAGTCCGTACGAACTCCGCATCCCCGTAGCCAGCCGGGCCGCCTTCATTCGCGATGTTGCCGGAGCCGCTCATGTACGAGAACACCATGAATGGGTGATCCCCGTCCTGGCTCGACACGACGAATGGCTGGTCGCTGCTGAGCTCGGCGACCGTTCCCAGCTCGAGCGTTGTGGGAGCACCGACAATGGGCGGGTCGAAGCTCAGCACCGTGCCGTCGACAGCCCCCACCACGCGATGCAGGCGGCCTTCTGTGTAGCCAGGAACCCGATCTCGATAGCTCGCGACGGCGTATTCGCTCCCGAGCGCGCGAACTGGCGGGATCTGCTGCTCGGCGTGCTCGCTGTAGTCCATGTGGAACGGGATGCGCAGACCGAGATGGCCGGCGAATAGACCGACCGGCTTGTTGGAGAGAATCGGGCTCCCGGTGAGCTCGGCGTTCTGAATGAACTCGATCGTTTCGCCCGCCGCCAGCGAGTAGGTGATCGGTTGGTTGGCCGGCGTACCGGCGACGTCATAGCCAGCCTCGATTGCCACCTTCGGCAACATGGTCACCTCGGTACCGTTCTCTTTCGCGACGATCGACATGCTGGGCGGAATTTCGACTCCCTGCCAAAGAGCCGACCGATACGCCATGGCCGCGATGTAGTTCACGTCCCATGCCGACGTCGGGAGCAAGAGGGTCGCGCCTGTCGTGGTGGCGTATGCCGCATTGAAGGGCAACATTTGGTAGGCGACGACCGGCTTGTCGGTGGTGATGTGGAAACCACGCCCGCGGCCGGTGTCGATGCTCAGGTTCCAGTGCACGTGGGCGTCGAGTCCGACGGCGGCTGGAATTGGGCAGGCCGCAGGCGCCAGCCAAGTGCCGTGCGGCACAGGGTCGTTGGCCAAAAACAGGATCGCCACTTCCCCAGGCGCGAGGCCCGCAGCCGGATCATAGGGCGCGTAGCTGAGGCTCGGCCCACTCCCGCTCGGGATCGCGGCATGTGCCCCGAGATCGATGGCTGCGCCGTTCCAGCTCGCCTGGATGTGAACCGGCTCTTCGTCGGTGTTGGACACGAAGCTCACGAAGCAGCCACCGAAACCACCGCCCATGGTGGCCATCGTGACCGCGTAGTAGTCGCACCCGACACTGGACTGGTTTGCGGCCGCAGCGTCGCACGGGTCCATACACTCACCCGCGCCGCAAGCTTGGCCCTCGGGGCAGGTCTCGATGACGTCGCCTGCGCAATTCAGCACTTGCGTAAAGTCCGCGGAGCACGGCTGGCACTCGATCCCCGTGCCGGAGCTGCCCCCATTTTCGTCGAAAGACGCCGTCGAGCCTGCTTGTGCGGATCCGTTGCCGGCGCCGGTTGCACCGGTCGCCTCGTCGCCACCGGCTCCCTCGGGAGGTTCGTTGCCGGTGGCACAGGCGACGACGAACAAGGCGACGAGAACGATGGCGGCCGATCGGGTTTGCATGAATCCTCCGCGGTGAATGCTGCTCCTACGGAGTAGCGGGTCCCGCGCGATTCACGCCTTACACGGCCTTACTTGGGGGACCTCCCCCCATCAAACCTCGATTGGATCCGGATCGGCGGGCGCATAGCGCATCGCCGACGCTTCCCAGCGGACCCGCAGCTCGATCGCGATGGCGCGCAAAAGCGGCTTCAAAGACAGCGGATCCGTCGCGGAAACAGGGATGACATCGCCACGAAACTTGAGCGCGCGTGCCTGGTCGACGTCGATGCGGTCGACCTTGTTGTACACGAGCAATCTCGGGATTGCGTCGAGGTCGAGCTGTTTCAGAAGCGCCTCCGTGGTTCGGATGTGGTGCACCGCTGCTGGGTCGCTGCCGTCCACCACATGCAGCAGCAGATCGGCGTCTGCCACCTCCTCGAACGTTGCACGAAACGCGGCGAACAAGTCTTCCGGCAAGTCGCGGATGAAACCAACTGTGTCGGTGACGACGACCTCGCGCTCTTCGGGAAATCGCAGACGGCGCGAACGCGGATCGAGCGTGGCGAACAGCTTGTCTTCTGCGACAGCGTCGGCGCCTGTGAGGGAGTTCAAGAGGGTGCTCTTGCCGGCGTTGGTGTACCCCACGATGGAGACGATGGGGATGCCCGCGCGGGCGCGCCGCTTGCGGCGCTGTTCGCGCTCTTGAGCGAGTCGCTTCAAGCGGCCCTCGAGGTGGGTCACGCGTTCTTTTGCGCGACGGCGCCCGATCTCGAGCTTGGTTTCACCGGGGCCACGCCCGCCAATGCCGCCAGTGAGGCGAGACAGCGAGTCGTCTTTCAAGCCGAGGCGCGGCAGGGAATACTTCAACTGCGCGAGCTCGACTTGCAGCTTGCCGTCGGCACTCTCGGCGCGCTGCGCGAAGATATCGAGGATCAATTGTGTGCGATCGATCACCTTCAGGTCGGTGTGTTGGCTGATCTCGGAGGCCTGGCGCGCGCTCAAATCGTGGTCGAAGATCAGCGTCGCCGCGTCGAGCTCGGCGGCGCGGAGCACCACTTCGTCGAGCTTGCCTTTGCCGAGCACCCGACGCGGATCGAGCTTGTCGCGCACCTGCAGAACGGTGTCGACGACGTCGACCCCCGCGGTGCGCGCCAGCTCTCCCAGCTCGCGCAGGCGTTCTTCGGCCCGCCTGGCATGATCGGGTTTCGATTTTTCGGCGACGTGCACGAGAATGGCGCGGCCGTCTTTTGCTTCGTTCTCGCGGAGCCGGCGTTGGCGGCCGAACTCTGCCTCGAGCGAACGGATGAGCTCGGCGAAGTCGGCCTCGAGCTTGTGAGGCAGCACAGGCCCCACAGCCCGATACGGCTCCGAGCGAGCCGCCTCATCGCCGAGCGTCGCACGCGTCGTATCTGGTGCCGCCGGCACGTTGTAGGCGTAGTGAATCGCGCGTGGGTCTCCCTCTTTGGTCAGCAGCACGGCTGCCACGGCATCGAGCCGCAGCCGCACGAGATCGACCAAATCGTCGCGAGACAGCTCTTCACCGAACAGGTGCGTGTGAATCAGCCGAAGCCCGCGCAAACGCCCGACGGCCGCGCGTAAGCGCCCGACGTCCGGCAACATCAGCTTGGTCGCGTCGCCGACGATGACGTGGTCGATCTCGCCCGAGCGATGGACGAGCGCACCAACCTGACGACCTGTCGCCTTGGACGCGTCTGCCAACGCCCGCGAGAGCTCGGGCGTGGTCAAGCAGTCGAAGGGCACCCGCCGGCGGTAGATGCGCTCGAGCAGGCGGTGATCGCTGGGGCCGAGGCCGATGGTGTTTCCGGTGACTTGAGGCATAGGATGAGACTCTCGAGGCGACTTGCATGGCCATTCTGACAGCGCTTCGGCCGGACGAGATCGAGCAAGTGATCTCCACGTACGGCCTCGACGTAGCCGAAGCGAAGGGTGTGCTGGCCGGAAGCGTAAACACGAGCTTTCAGGTCGTCGATGGGCAAGGCCGACGCTTTTGGCTACGCGTTTACGAAGAACAAGATCACAGAGGCGCTTCTCGCGAGGCTCGATTGTTGTCGAGATTGGCTGCGGCGGGGGTCAACACGCCTTCGCCTCTGGCGCGGGTCGAGGCGGGACCCGACGGACGTTTCGTGGCGACGATTCGTGACAAGCCTGCTTGCGCTTTTCCCTTCATCGAGGGGATTCATCGCTGCCAAGCCTCCGTCACGACGGACGACGCGGCGCTGGTGGGCGCGTCCCTCGCGCGCGTCCACCGCGCAGGGCAAGCGTTCACCGAGGCCGACGCCCTCACCTCCAGCTCCCGCTTCAGCATCGGCGACATCCGCGCGCGACTGACATCGCTGAGCGGCCGCGGCCTCCCGGCCGAGCTGGAGGCTGCGCGGCGCAGGCTCGAACAGCAGGCTGAGCGGTTGGCCCAGGTGATTCCCAAGGCAGCTCCGCTGGCGCTCATCCACGGCGATCTGTTCCGCGACAACGTGCTCTTCACCCCGGACGGCAGCGTCTCGCTGCTGGACTTCGAGAGCGCCTCCACCGGCCAGGCTGCGTTCGATCTGATGGTGACGACGTTGTCGTGGTGTTTCGGGGACGACCTCGATCGAGAGCTGGCGCGTGCTCTGTTTCGTGGCTACGCGGCGATCCGACCGCTCGACGCCGCTGAGATCGGCGAGCTCTGGGACCAAGGCCGCATCGCGTGTATTCGTTTCGCGACGACCCGAATGAGCGACTACGAGCTGCGCCCTCGCGACCAGGGTGTTTACAAGGACTATCGAAGGTTCCTTGCCCGCCTTCGTGCGCTAGACGAGCTCGGCTCGGCGCTACCGCGCTTCTTGGGGCTGTGAAGCGCGTTTGCGCGAACCCTCGCTGGCCAGTACCCTCCTTGCGTCCCATGGCAGAAACAGGTCAGCTCGACTTTGGTTCCTTCGTCACCGCACGCCAGCTCGCGCTACCTGGCGAAGGCAAAGACAGCGGGCTCGGCTACGCGTACGCCTCCGACAAGAGCACCCGCCGCGTGTTCGAGACGGTAAAGCCGATCGAAGTCGCCGTGCGCGCCGCGGTGCGGTTGTTCGAGGCGTACGGGCGCAGCCAGCTGCTCGGCAGCGCGGTGAAGGTCGGGCCGCGGCAGTTTCCGCGGGTGCATCACCTGGCAACGACCTGCGCAACCGAGCTCGGCATCTCGCCGCCCACCGTCTACATCGTCAACAGCCCCGTGATGAACGCCGCCACCTTCGGCACGAACGAAGAGTCGGTGATCATGATCCACAGCGCGTTGGTCGACCACTTCAGCGACCAAGAGCTGCTCAGCGTGATCGGCCACGAGTGTGGCCACATCCACAACAACCACGTTATTTATCTGACTGCGCTGCACTATCTGCGGATGATGGCGGGCGCCTTGATCAGCTATGCGCTGGGGCCGGCAGAGATGGCCCTCATGAGCTGGCTGCGCCGGGCGGAGATCACCTGCGATCGCGCTGGGCTCTTGTGCTGCAAAGACTTGGACGCCTCCACACGCGCGCTCACCAAGCTCGCCCTGGGCAGCTCGAAGCTCTACGATCAGCTCAACCTGGAAGCCTTCGTCGAACAATACGAAGAGATGAAAGAGGGCATCGGCCGTTACGCAGAGGTTCGGGCAAGCCACCCGTTCTTGCCGAAGCGCGTGATTGCGCTGCGCTACTTCGCAGAGAGCGAACTCTACAAGCGGCACGTCGCGCTGCCGAGCGCTGGCGGCCTCACGATGGAGCAGGTCGACGCCAAGGTCTTCGAAGTCATCAAGATCTTCTGAACCCGCTGTTTGTCTCATAGAAGCTCAGAACGGAAAGCCAGATGCTCGAGTCATTCCACGCAAAGAAGCGCGAAATCACTGCCACAGTCGCCGAGATCGTCACGCTCGGTACGCGTATCGGGGCGCGCACGCTCGCCGCTAAAGTCGAAGCGGATCTGGTCAAGAAGCTGGAGGCCGATCGCTTCCACCTGGTCGTTGTCGGTGAGTTCAATCACGGCAAAACCACGTTCGTGAACGCGCTGCTCGGCAAAGAGCTGTTGCCCGTAGGCGTCACGCCCACCACCGCCGTCATTCATCATCTCGAGTATGGCGAAGCCCCGTCCGCCACGGTCGTGTACGAGTCGGGCAACCGAGCGGCGTTGCCAGTCGAAGACGTGAAGAAGTACGCCGTCAGCGGAGAGCTCGCGGCGTCGAGCGAGCACGGTGAGGTGAAGTTCCTCGAGGTGGCAGTCGCGTCGCCCATCCTGAAAGAGCGCATCGTGCTGGTCGACACCCCAGGCGTGAACGACCTCTCGCTTCAGCGCGCGGACATCACGTACTCCTACATTCCGAAAAGCGATGCCGTGCTGTTCCTGCTCGATGCCGGGCAACCACTGAAGGAGAGCGAGCGCATCTTCATTCAAGAAAAGCTCCTCGCGCGCGCTCGCAACAAGATCATCTTCGTCGTCACCAAGCGCGACATCTGGGACGCGTCGGAAGAGATGGAGGCGCTTCAGTACATCCGTACGGAGCTCGACAAGATCTTGCCAGGCGCCCCGTTGTTCCCCGTCTCGGCAGAGCGCGCGCTCGCTGGCGAACGCGCCGGCAGCGGCATCGACGAGCTGATCGGTCACCTGCTGAGCTTCCTTGCGGAAGAGCGCGGACCGATCTTGCTCGACAACGCCATCGGCCAAGCCATCGAGGTCGCCAAGACGATCGGCAAGGGCATCGATGCCCGCAAACGCGCCGTTCAAATGACAGCCCAGGAGCTCGCGCGTCGCATCGAATTCTTGGAGAAAGACTTGGCAGGCAAAGCCAAGACGATCGCAGAACGACGGGGCGCCATTCGAGAAGAGATCGCAGCCATCAAAGCTTGGGTCAGGCGAGACCTCGAACATTTCGTCGACGACGTGATCAAGCAGGTGCCCGCCATCGTGGACGCCGCCAAGCCGGACGAGATCAAGCTTCACCTCGGACCGTTCCTCGAGCGCACCATCGTCGAGTGGGTTCAGAAAGAGACCAAAGAGATCGGCGCCGCCCTCGAGTCGTTGGCCGAGAAGACGATAGCGCTCGTGCGCGACGACGCCAACGCATCGGCCAAGCGCCTCTCGGACACCTTCGGCCAAGGCGTGAAGGCGCCTGACATTCGCGTCGACACCATCGGCTACGACTTCGGCGTGGTGGCCGCGCTCACCATGGGCGTCGGCTTCTTGTTCACGAACGTGCTGCTCGGTGGGGGGCTCATCGTCGCGGCGATTCCGCTGGCTTGGTATACGCGCAACAAGAAAGAGAACCTCACTCGCGACAAGGCACGCGAAGTCGCGCCCATCGCCGTGCGGGAGGCCGCCGCAGCGCTCGGTCCGAAGCTCGACTCGATGATCAGCGACTTCGCCGAGAAGCTCGACACGTGGGTGGTCGGCGCTGGCGAAGATCTGCACAAGGAGCTCATCGAGATCCTGCGCCAAGCAGAAAAGGATCACGAGGTAGGCGCGTCCGAAGTGGCGAACGCTGTGGCAGTTTGCGACGAAGAGCTCGCTCAGCTCGGTCGGGTGGAAGCGCGGCTCGCAGGTCTGGCTACCTCTGGCCTGCTCAAAGAGCCTGCGGCTACGGAAGCGGCCTCCAAAGACCCCGTCTCGAAGGACGCCGTCTCGAAGGACGCCGCCCCGAAAGAGGCTGCATCGCACAAAGGCACTTCAGCCAACGCGCCGCCGCTCGCAAACGAGCCGGCAAAAGAGCCCGAGACGAAAGATGGAAGCGGTATCTGAGGCCGTGTAGTCTGGATCGCGCGTGCAGTTAGATTTCTCCGCCCGCGAAGTCACCATGAAGCTGGTCTATTACGGACCGGCGCTCAGCGGCAAGACCACCAACTTGATCGCGCTCCACGAGCGCGCCGGCAAGGAGTCGCGCGGTCGCTTGATGACGCTGGAGACGAAGAACGACCGCACCTTGTTCTTCGATCTGTTGCCTCTCACGTTCAAGTCGGAGACGGGCGACGTCCGCCTGCGCATCAAGCTGTTCACCGTACCTGGGCAGCCGATCCACACGTCGACACGCAAGCTCGTGTTGCAAGGCGCCGATGGGGTGGCCCTGGTGGCCGACTCACGCATCTCCGAGACCGAGCACAACGCTGCGTCGTTTCTCGATCTGCGCGACAACCTGAAAGCGAACGGAAGCGACATCGCCAAGACGCCGCTGGTGATTCAGTTCAACAAGCGCGACTTGCCCGACATCCGTACGAACGAAGAGCTCGTGCAGATGGCCTCGCGCGGCAAAGAGCCGGTGTTTACCGCAGTCGCGCGCGATGGGGTCGGCGTGCTCGAGACCTTCTTGGCACTCTTGCAGCTCACGTGGTCGACGCTCGACCACGTGCACGGGCTCGGACAAAAGTTGCGCGTCGACGGTAAGTCATTGCTTGCCAACGCCGCACAGCAGTTGAACGCGCCGAGCAGCACAGAAGACCTCTTGGCGCGTCGGCTGGGCGGCGGCTTCGATCCTGTCGGTGTCCCGCCCCCCTCGGCCGGACGTAGCTCTGGCCAGCGCGCTGCAATCGCGGCAGGGGCTATTGGCCTAAAACCCCCGAGTGGCGGCGGTCCGCCGGTGCCGCCCGTACCAAGGAGCCAGGGGGGCCACTGATGACGGCGGGTGTCTCTTGACGACAGGAGAGACCGCTCGGGCCATCGCCACGCGCGAGGCAGCCTCGCAGGCAGGGTCGAACAGCTTGTCCCCTGCGCACTTCGACGCCCCGCAGCTCGAAGAGCTGCTGCCAGCGGACGCCTTGCGCGAGCTCGCCATCTCGTTCGAGAAGATGACGAAGCTCGGTGTCTACGTTCGTTCGACGAGCGGAACAGAGCTCCTCGGGCCGCCCAAAGACGAGTCTCTCGCGACCGTGCGCCTCGAGGCTGGCCTCGTGAGCCACACGGCAGACGGCGGCGAGTCGTTCCTGATCACGGCCATCGAATACGATCACGACACCATCGGCCGAATGGCTGTCGGACCGATCGGAGCCAGCCTTGATCGAGCGCAATGTGCAGTGTATCTCGAGCACTTCAAGCTGAGTCTCGATCTCATTTTGCACGCCCGACAACGCGCCCACTTCGCCGCGACGATGCATCTCGCTTCGATCGAAGAGAGCTACGGCGAAGCGCTCCGCAAAAACGCGGCCCTCGAACAAGCGTTCGCCCGACTGAAAGAGCTCGACCACCTGAAGTCGAGCTTCCTCGCGACGATCTCGCACGAGCTACGCACGCCGCTCACGTCCATCATCGGCTACAGCGAAATGCTCGCCGAGGGCATGTGCGGCTCGTTGACGAAAGAGCAGCTCGAGTTCGTTCAGACCATTCGCCAGAAGGGCGATCAGCTGCTGCGGCTCATCTTGAGCTTGCTCGATCTGTCCAAGCTCGAGAGCGGCACGCTGCACATGCACCTGATCGCCGTACCGATCGAGGCGATCTTGCAGGACGCGATCTCCACCATCTCGCCGATTGCCGCAAAAAAGGGCGTGCGTGTCGCGCTCGAGCCGGCGCCCCCCGTTCCCTACCTGCGCGCGGATCCGGATCGGCTGCGACAAGTGTTCGTGAACTTGGTCGAAAATGCGGTGAAGTTCACGCCCAAGGGCGGCGAGGTCCTGCTCTCCGCGCGGGTCGAGGCGGCACCGTCTGACGGCGGCGGTGTCGTGTTGCTCGAGCCCGTTCGACGCGAGGTCGCGGTTCGCGTGAAGGACACTGGCCTCGGTATCGTTGCCCACGAACGCAATCGCATCTTCGATCCGTTCTATCAGGTCGATCAGTCGTCGACGCGCGAGCAAGGCGGCGCCGGCCTCGGCCTGGCCATCGTCAAGCGCATCGTCGAGGCCCACCACGGCCGCATTCGTGTCGACGAGAACTCTCCACGAGGCTCGGTCTTCGTGGTGAACCTTCCATACACCGGGAGCTCGGGCTCCGGTGTCTCCCGGGCCACCCGGGTCGACCTCGCCCCCTGAGCGGAGCCGCTTCGCGAGGGAGTGGCTCAGGATCAAGCATGGCCGAATCGCGCTCGACCGAAAATACGCGCATCCGGATGTTGCGCACCGTCTTCGGTGAGACGGCCCCCGGCTTCGATATCGCGGTGGGTGACGACTGCGCCGTGCTCGCGCCCGTCGCCTCGCGCATCGTGTGGTCGATCGACACAGCAGTTGAAGGCGTGCATTTTCGGCGAGATTTGATGACGCTGGAGGACGTTGGCTATCGGGCAACGATGGCGGCGCTCTCGGATCTTGCGGCGATGGGCGCAACGCCGCTCGGGCTGGTCTCCGGGCTCGTTTTGCCAGCGAGCATCACGGACGGTGAGCTACTTGCCATCGCGCGCGGTCAACGCGACGCGGCCACGGCACTCGGCACTTCTGTCGTAGGAGGTAACTTGGCGCGCGGGGACTCCATCTCGATCACGAGCAGCGTTCTTGGCCACGCTGAAAGGCCGCTCTACCGCAGCGGCGCGCAAATCGACGACGACGTATACGTGGCTGGCTGGCTCGGGCTCGCAGCGGTCGGTCTGCGCCTCGCGAACAGCTTTCGCGATGCGCAAGGGGCCGACGAAGCGTTGATTCAGCAAGCCCTCGGCGCCTATCGGAGGCCCTGGGCGCGCATCGCCGACGGGCTCGAGCTGGCTCGCCTCGGCGCAACCGCGATGATCGACGTCTCGGACGGGCTCGCCACCGACGCGACGCACATCGCCGAAGAGAGCGGCGTCACCATCATCTTGGAAGAGCCACACGTGCTCGCCACCACGTCGACACGGCTGTGCGCGCTGGCCCAGCGCGACGCGCTCGAGGTGATACTCACCGGCGGCGACGACTACGCACTGCTCGCGACCGCGCCTCGTTACGCCGCGCTAGCGAGCGAACGCTTCCTGCGAATCGGTCGCTGCGTCGCGCGTGGGTCTCACCCGCTGCTACTGGAGACCGCCTACGAATTGAGGCCGGTGGCAGCAGCGGGCTTCGACCATTTTGGTTAGGAACAGCCCATCGAGTTGCCGCAATTGAGGCACTTGTAGCAGGCGCCGTTGCGAACTGTGATGTGGCCGCAACCGTCGCACACCGGCGCGTCGCCCATCAGCTCGTCCAAGTGCGCATCGAGCGCGTTGGATGCCGACGCGCCGTGAGCCGGCTCTGCCGCGGCGGGTAGCTCGGCGAACGACGGCGGTGGAATGCTGGCCACCTCGTGGTGACGCGTCTCGGATGGGTCATCGATCTTCGGCTGGGGCATGACGTGTGCGAGATCGTAACGACCGCCATACTCGACGCCGAGCGCGCGGAAGATGTAGTCGACGATCGAGGTCGCCAGCTTGATGTTCTCGTGGCCTTCGACGGTGCCCTGCGGCTCGAAGCGCGTGAACGTGAATTGCTCGACCAGGCTCTTCAACGGCACGCCGTATTGCAGGCCGAGGGAGATGGACATCGCGAAGCAGTTCATGAGCGAACGGAATGCTGCGCCCTCTTTGTGCATGTCGACGAAGATCTCACCCAGTGAACCGTCGAGATACTCGCCGGTTCGCAGATAGATCTTGTGGCCACCGACGGTGGCCTCTTGCGTAATGCCGCGGCGCTTCTTGGGCAGCCGAACACGTGCACCGGTCGGACGCAGCGCCGGCAGTACCTGTTGCGCAGGTCGCGCGGCGTCCGGAGCCGAGTCGGTGGTTTCGTCGTTCTTGTCTTTGCCAGACGCAGACAATGGCTGCGATGCTTTGCATCCGTCGCGGTAGAGCGCGACGGCCTTGAGACCGAGACGCCAGCCCTCTTCATAGATGCGCTGCACTTCGTCCACAGTTGCCTCGTTCGGCAGATTGACTGTCTTGCTGATGGCGCCGGAAAGGAAAGGTTGCGCCACCGCCATCATGCGCACGTGCGACATGGGGGCGAGGTAGCGCTGACCGGTCTTGCCGCAGCGGTTTGCGCAGTCGAACACCGGGTAGTGCTCGATGCGCAGGTGCGGTGCACCTTCGACCGTCATGCGCCCGACGATCACGTCGTTCGCCTCTTCGATCTGAGCCGTGGTGTAGCCCAGGAACTTGAGCAGTGAGAAGCCGGGGCGCGCGCGCATCTCCGGCGAGACGCCGAGACGCGTGTACGACTCGTCGCCGACCACCCAAGAACCGAACGCGAGCGACAGGTCGAAGACACCGTGGATCGCCTTCTCGACCTTGCCCAGATCGGCATCGGAGAGGCCGCGCTGCTTCAGCGAAGCGCGGTTGACCTGTGGTGCCGCGAGCAGCGTATTGGTGCCGGAGACGAACGCGACGATCTCCTGAACTTCGTGTTCGACGTAGCCCAAACGGCGCAGCGCTTCAGGCACCGACTGGTTCACGATCTTGAAGTAACCGCCGCCGGCCAACTTCTTGAACTTCACCAGCGAGAAGTCCGGCTCGATGCCGGTGGTATCGCAATCCATCAACAAACCGATGGTGCCCGTGGGAGCTAGCACGGTGGATTGCGCATTGCGATAGCCATGCTCTTGACCGAGCCGTACTGCCTCGTCCCAATCTTCACAGGCGGCGCGCCAGAGCGGCTCCGGGCAGCGGTCGCGATTGAGCTGGTACGCCGCGTCGCGATGCAGATCCATCACGCGCAACATGGGGTCGCGGTTCTTGTTGAAGCCGGCGAACGGGCCCTTGGTAGCGGCCATCTCGGCGGAGACCTTGTAGGCGTGACCGCACATGATGGCGGTGATTGCGCCGGCCATCGAGCGGCCCTCTTCCGAATCGTACGGGAGGCCGAGCAGCATCAGCATCGTGCCTAGGTTGGCGTAGCCGAGGCCGAGGGGCCGGTAGTCATGCGAGTTTTTCGCGATCGTCTTGGTCGGGTACGCCGAATAGTCGACGAGAATTTCTTGCGCCATGAAGAAGATGCGCGTCGCGTGGCGAAAACCTTCGATGTCGAAAGTGCCCTCGCCGTCGAGAAACTTGGTCAGGTTGAGGCTTGCCAAGTTGCAGGCAGAGTCGTCGAGGAACATGTACTCGGAACACGGGTTCGACGCGTTGATGCGCGCGGTGTTGGGGCACGTGTGCCAACGGTTGATGGTCGTGTCGTATTGCACGCCGGGGTCTGCACAACCCCAGGCGGCGTCGGCGATCATCTTCCAGATGTCCTTGGCCTGGTAGGTGTCGATCACCTCGCCGTTGGTTCGACCGCGGGTCTGCCAGGTGCCGCCGCTCATCACGGCTTGCATAAACGGATCGGTGATGCGCACCGAGTTGTTCGAGTTCTGGCCGCTGACGGTGTGGTACGCGTCGCCGTTGAAGTCGGATGAGAAGCCCTGCGCGATCAGCGCCTGCGCCTTCTTCTCTTCGCGCTGCTTCCACTGGATGAAGTCGCAGATCTCGGGATGATCGAGATCGAGACACACCATCTTCGCGGCGCGCCGCGTGGTGCCGCCGCTCTTGGTGGCGCCTGCAGCGCGATCGAACACCTCGAGGAAGCTCATCAAGCCGGAGCTGGTGCCGCCACCGGAGAGCTTCTCCTGTTTGCCGCGGATGACACTGAAATTCGTGCCGGTGCCGGAGCCGTACTTGAAGAGGCGCGCCTCGCTCTTCACCAGCTCGTAGATGCTCATCAGATCGTCGTCGACGTTCTGGATGAAACACGCGGAGCACTGCGGGCGCTCGTATGCAGACATCGTCTCCTCGATCGGCGCCGTGCCGGGCGCTGCGCCGCGGGCTGCCGACGCCGACGTGAGGTAGTCCCACGAAACGGCGCAGTTGCCGCCGGAGCCGGTGATGTTGTAGCGGCGATGCAGACCGCAGTTGAACCAAACGGGGCTGTTGAACGCGCCGAACTGGTTCACGAGCAAATAGGAGAGCTCGTCTTCGAACGTCTCCGCGTCGCGAGCGGTGGCGAAATAGCCACCGAGTTCTTCGCCGACTTCGCGGATCGTCTTCGACAGGCGCGTGACGACGTCGCGAACGCTGGTCTCGCCCTTGGATTTGTCGCCGTGAAGCCCGGCCTTACGAAAATACTTCGAAACGACGATGTCGGTCGCGAGCTGCGACCAATCTGCCGGAATTTCAGCGCCAACCATCTTGAAAACCACCGAGCCGTCGGTGTTGGTGATCACGCTGGAGCGACGCTCCCAGGTGATGGTGTCGAGGGGGTCGACGCCTCGCTCCGTCCACCGTCGCTCGAGGGACAGACCGCGATCTTTCGAGCGCCCTCTGGAAGCAATTTTTGTGGCGGCTTTGGCGGCGCTCGCGCTCTTGGCGCGCAGTGTTGCCTTGGAAGATGCTGTCTTCTTGGCGCCACTCGAGGATCGTGAGCCCTTCTGCGATTGAGGGGACGGCTTTGCGAGAGCTTCTTTCATCGAGTCTGCCTCTGTTTGCTGGCGTCGGCCCGGATCTGGCTGCTGGCGTCGGCCCGGATGGGGCTGTGCACGCCGATCTTCGCGTGCCCCATTCATCTGCTTAGCCTCGCTCACGACAACCGTCTGCGCCATCTCAGCCTCTTCCTGCTCATGCTCAGCAAGGATTGCCGAGCGCCAATGCGTACCGAATCGCGACACCCCGCCGCGACTCGCGTCCTCTATTTTCCCGCCCACGAACCCCGAGACGCGCCGTCTTGGGAAAGACAAAAGAAGCCCCGAGACCCCTCACGGGCCGGAGCAAGACACGGGTTTGAGTAGCAACGCAAGGCGAAGCGACCTCAACCTCGACTGGGACTTGGCTGATCCAACTTGCGGCTGATCCAACTTGCGGCTGGCATCTCTAGCCAGCCTCTGACCCGAAGGGCCAGCGACGCAAAGACGAGCGCGGCCGGCCTCCCTCTCACCGGTGGGAAGCCTACCGGTGTCGATCTTCAAGAGCCCGTTCAGGCGCTCGACCGTTCAGCGAGGAAAGGGTGATACCCCAACATCTTGTGGTCGTGCAAGTTCGAAACACTAGAAATTGCGATACCAGCGAAATTGCACGACTAAATTCTGAACAGCCGCGCCCTGCTCACAAGCTCTCCACTACCCATCCACAACTTGCGAGGAGTGTGTCGGCGAAAGGATTCGGGTGCGGATCGTCTCGCGTCAGGAAAAGTGGAGAGCGATCAGCGGTCAGCCGGATCCGAGAGCTGAAAGCAACCGCTGAGCGCTTGTCGCGACCTCGGTGCGATCGCGAATATCGTTCTGTCGATGGTGGCGGAATTCTCGGCTGAGCAGCAGTAGCCCAGCCCGATCGGTCAGGCGGCCAAGGTCAACGCGGGTCGCACGCCGAAGCGAAAGAGCTTCAGCAGGTTGTGGGTGAGCGCGATCAGGTTGAGCTCGTCGTGTGCAGCGCCCAGGCCACGCAAGAGGAGGCGTCGGTCGAGAAGCGATCAGCTGTCAGCGTTCAGCTCTAGCCCCTCTTTCCGAGCTTATTCAAGCCACATTGCCAGCGCGACGCATCGTCACTCCCAAGATGCGCCGCAGCCTCATTGTTTGTCGAAGCCGCTCACGCAGTTGGCCGTGCAGTTACCACCCGAGAGCACGAGCTTCTGACCACCGTTTTGGATCTCGTAGCTGAATGCTTCGGTGTAGGGCTCGTAGGGCTCTGTCCCGCCGCAGGTCGTGATCTCTCCCTCCAAGAAGTAGATCGTCAACGTCGAGCCATCGGCCACCGCATTCCCGTGCTCGAGCGCCTCCGTCGAGCAGATGGAGGAGTTGATGTGGAGGATGCGGCTGACCGTGCCGTCTTCTCGGAACGTGTAGCTCTCCTCGAAACCGCGCCATGTGCCGACCAGGTCGCCGGGCACACTTCCGTCTGGGACGTCAGGCGGAACCGGCTCGCCTCCCTGGTGGTCCGGAGACGTCGCGATGCACGCGAGAAGCTCGGCTTCGCACTCGGCGACCAAGCAGTCGGTGTCTGCACATGTGCTCGCGTCGGCACACACCGCGACGTTGTAGGCAGCCTCCACCCCCGCCTCCGAGCCCTGATCGACACACGCGTCCGTGCAGGGCGTGTCCCCCTCTGCGCATGCGGCCAAGCAGTCGAAAATTCCGCCGCAGCTCAGTGCGGTCGACGGCTCGCCCAAGCCTCCCGCGCCACTCCCGCCCTCACCATCGGGGTCTGCGTCGTTGTCGCAACCAGATGCAACAAGCATCGAGACGAGCACGATCGACTTGAACAAAGACGGAGCAGCGCAAAACCCCCACACATCCACGGCACGAAGCATCATCACCTCCAAGATACGTTGGCAAAACGCCAGCGCGATCACACGCTGTCACGAGCAGCACGGCCCGCGCATGAGCAATTCGTCGGCTCGCCTACCGGAGCCGCACGGCAAGCTCGGCCCGCGACGTCACGCCGAGCTTGCGGTACGCACTCTGCAGCTGGTTGGCGACGGTTCGCTCTGATACACCGCGCGCGACTGCGATCGCTTTGGTGCGCATGCCGCTCAGCACCCGCTCGACCACCGCGGCCTCCGACGCGGTCAGCTCGGCCGGCACTTGGCCCGTAACAATCGGAAAGCTCAGCACGACGAACGTCGCGTCGCCGGACGAGATGGTCACGCCCTCGAGGCCCTCCGGTGGCGGCGGCGTTCGCTTGCTGGTGCCGGTCATCAAGCCGGGCCCGCCGGCATCGTGCTGGGTCCGAGCTTCACCAGCTCAGGGACGCTGCCCACGCCCAGCTTCCGCATGCCCGATGCGAGGTGGCCCGCGATGGTGCTCGGCCCGAGACCGAGCTCGAACGCGATGAACTTCTGCGAGTGGCCCATCTGGATGTACGAGAGCACTTGTCGCTCGCGCAGCGAGAGCGCCTTCGGCTCGCTCACTTGCGGCTGGTTGCGCTTGGCGACCAGGTAGCAGCGCCCGTCGCGCTCTTCGCGATCGACGAGCGTCCAGCGACCCGACCACAGCGCATGCCATGTGCGTACTGCTTCGCTCTCGGAGAGCGCATGCGATCGCGCCCGGCTCAAGACGCGCGCAGCACGCTCGAGCGATCGCACCGCGCTCGTCTCGGCGATACTCGCAGTTGCGGACACGATCGCGCCATCGCGAGAGAGCAGCGCCTCCGCGCCGCCGCTGTCGATGTCGCCCGCCTCGGCCTCCGCCGCCGCTTTTCGCAAGCGAACAGCCGCCGCCACATGCGCGGCGACGCAACGCAAGAGCTGCCGGCGGCCGGGCGAAATGCGCGCATCCGTCGGAGCCAGCGCAGACAACATCACGCCGTAGCCCGAGACGTCGTAGCCCACGAGACCGAACGCTTCGAGCACGCCGAGCGCGCTCCAGTACTGGAACGCCTCCGGATGATCCGCCGGTGCGCCGGCGGCATCGCGCCGCAGGAACACCGCGTCGGTGCGCTGGAACATGCGGCCGACCATCGGCACCTGCGGCTGATCGAGGTAGCCCCGCGATGTCGGCTCGAACGAACGCATGTCGGCGGTGGCAGCTGCCCCCGAGATTTCGAGCCCGCCGGTGTCGGATACTCGGTACGTAATGGCCGCGACGCCTTGACCGAAGTCGAGGAGCGGAACCGCAGCGGAGAGCAGCCCCTCCAGCCATGCGTCCTCGGCGAGATCAGTGCGGTAAGCCGCGTCGATCATCGCTACGTAGCCGAGTCGCTTGCTCATAACTCCCGAGCCCGCAGTCTAACAGCCGAGGCACGCGCCGTGCGAGAGACCCGTCATCCTCTGCGGCGCCACCGAACAGCGCCGTAGTCGAGTGCCGCTCTTCGGAAAGAACCAGTCTGGCAAGCGCTGGTCGCGAGGGTTGTACGCCCAGGCGCCAACCGGAGGCGCAGCGGCGCAAAGGTGATTCGGGGTTCGTTTGCGCCCGTGGCTCGGCTGTCGAGCCCACGGAACGCTTCTGACGCATCAAGCAAGGCAGCCTGTCGGCGCGACCACAAAATCACTTCTCTCTCTTTGTGCCTCTGGAGAGGATATTCACCGCAAAGAGGCAGAGCGAAGACGCCACCTCGTTCAGCTGACCAGCCCCAGTGAGCGACCCACCTTCGTGAAGGCGGTGATGGCTCGCTCGACGTGCGCGGGCTCGTGCGCAGCCGAGAGCTGCACGCGGATGCGGGCTTCTCCCTTCGGCACGACGGGGAAGGAGAACCCGATCACGTAGATGCCTTCATCGAGCAGCTTGGCTGCCATTTCTTGCGCCAAGCGCGCGTCGCCCAACATGATGGGGACGATCGGGTGGATGCCAGGCTTGATCGTGAAGCCGGCTTTGGTCATTCCTTCACGGAAGACGCGTGCGTTCTCCATCACACGCTTTCGAAGCGTGCCTTCTTCATCGATCAGCTGGAAGGCGGCGATGCTGGCGCCGACGATGGCAGGCGCCACCGAGTTGGAGAACAAGTACGGCCTTGAGCGCTGCCGCAAGAGCTCGACGATCTCCTTCCGACCGGTGGTGAAGCCGCCACTGGCGCCGCCGAGCGCCTTGCCTAGCGTGGAGGTGATCACGTCGACCTCGGCCAGCACGCCGAGCTCTTCTGGCGTGCCACGGCCCGTCGCGCCCAAGAAGCCCGTCGCGTGTGACTCGTCGACCATCAACATCGCGTCGTACTTCTTCGTCAGCGCGGCGATCTCCGGCAGCTTGGCGAGGTAGCCATCCATCGAGAAGACGCCGTCGGTCGCCACCATGCGCAGACGTTTGCCGGCTGTCTTCTTCAGCGCGTCTTCAAGCGCGGCCATATCGCCGTTCGCGTAGCGATGACGCTCGGCCTTGCACAAGCGGACACCGTCGATGATCGACGCGTGATTCAGCGCGTCGGAAATGATCGCGTCCTCTTCGCCCAGCAGCGTCTCGAAGATGCCCGCATTCGCGTCGAAGCAGGACGAGTACAGAATCGTGTCGTCCATCCCGAAGAACTTGGAGATCGTGCTCTCCAGCTGTTTGTGGATGTCTTGTGTGCCGCAAATGAAGCGCACGCTGCTCATGCCATAGCCGTGCGAATCGACCGCCTGCTTGGCCGCCTCGATCAGGCGCGGGTGCGACGAGAGCCCGAGATAGTTGTTGGCGCAGAAGTTCAGCACGTCGCCCGCCGCCGTACGAATCGTCGCGCCCTGCGGACCCTCGATGATGCGTTCGCTCTTGGTCAGGCCGGCTTCGTCGATTTCGCCGAGGATCTTGCGGTAGTGGCTGCGCGCGCGTTCGAACATTTTTCGACTCTACTGGCTGTCGGTACCACCTGAGGGCGCGTCGTCGGCTTCGGGTTGTACCGAAGCAGGCGGGGCGACCGCTGGTGGCGGTGGAATGTACAGACGGGGAGCCTCGATCGATCGCGCGAGCGCGGCTACCTCCGGAAAGTCGTTGGCCAGCCGAGCGACGAAAGCCTTGCGCGTCGCCTCATCTGGCGTCCTTGGTGCTCCACCCTCGCGTAAAGCGCGGGCAAGCTCGTAGTACCAGGCAGCCATCGATGCGTGCGCCTCGACCAAGGTCGTGACGGTCTCGGCCGAAAGAATGACGGTCCGTGACATTTTGCGACAGCATACACCGTCAATCGATCAGATTGACGTCGGCCATAAGCATGCTGACGTTGGGGGTCCCTTGGGTGCTCTGCGCGTGATGAGCTACAACGTCCGATACTTCGGGCACCCGGTGCGTGGCGTGTTTTCGACCCAGCGCGGCGTGCGCAACATCGCCGAGCGCATCGCAGGCCTCTATCACCTGCCCGACGTCGTCTGCCTGCAAGAGGTCGAGACGCGCTCGCTGCGCGCCACACGGACGCACCTGCCCAGCTCGGGGGCCGTCGATGCGCTCGACTCGCCGACGCAGCTCGACAACTTGCTCTCCTGTCTCGACACGGCGCTCGCCAAACGCGGAGTCGCCGACCGCTTCGACGCCTACTACTTCGGCGCGCATGAGTACCGACTGACCAAGAGCACCAACGTGTACACGACGGGCCTCGCCGTGTTGGCCAAGCGCGGGTTGAAAGTGCTCGACCACAACGCCAAGCGCCCCCACGACATCACGCATCGTTCACGGCTGGTGAAGCTGAAGCAGACCCGCATCTGCGCGCACCTCGCCTTCGAGAGCCCAGGAGGTGAGCGCGTCGACGTGTTCAACACGCACCTCAGCCTGCCGTCGTTCTGGGACAAGGCGTTCTGGACCAACTCCCATCGCATGGGCTTCGGCGCCAATCAGTTGAACGAGGCCGCCCTCTTGGCGCGCTTCATCCGCGAGCAAAAGCAGGGCGATCACGTGATCGTCGCTGGCGATTTCAATTCCCTGCCGGGCTCACCCGTTGATGAATTTCTGCGCGGAGAGGCCGGCTTGATCGACGCCTATCAGACGCTGCGCGAGCCCGCTGAAGAGCAAGCTCGCCGCTTCCCGACAGCAGGGTTCATGAATCTGCGGATGCACATCGATCATCTGTACGCGTCGCCGTCCGTTCGCTGGCTCGACCTCGAGGGAACGCAAGCATTCGGCGCCAGCGGTCACTTCAGCGGCCTCAGCGACCATGTGCCGCTCATCGCGCGTTTCTCGGTCAGCCGCGGCGTTTGATCAACGGCTCTCCGCAGCTCGCTTTCTCGCTCGCGCCAGTGCGACACATGTAACCGCGCTCGCGCCTGCTTCGAGCAGCACAGCTCGACACGCGTCGAACGTCGAGCCGGTGGTCACGACGTCGTCCACGAGCAGGATGTGCTTCCCCCGCGCTCGCGCGGGCCGCGGTACGGCGAATGCGCCGTGCACGTTCACGTCACGCTGTTCTCGGTTTAGCCGAGCCTGCGCCGCGACGAACGCAACGCGCGAAACCACACGCACCGAAAGCGGAACGCCCAGCCCACGCGCGAGCGGTGCGGCGAGCAGGGCAGCTTGGTTGTAGCCGCGCGACGTGAGTCGGAGCGGATGCAGCGGCACCGGCACCACGACGTCGACTCGCGGCAATAGCGAGCCCAGCGCGTGGTTCATCAGCTCGCCGAGCGACACCGCCAGATCCGGTCGCGCACCGTACTTCAGCCGGTGCACGGCTTCACGGATCGGACCGGCAAAGTCGAATGCGGCGAAGGCGTCATCGCCAGGGGCAGCAGGCGCCACGACGCTGCTGCAGAGCTGGCATAGCAGACGAGCCCGGCCGACGGGGTCGTCGCAGCCGGGGCACAATGTAGGCGCCAGCAGCTCAGTCGCCCAAGAGATGGCCCAGCGCGCGAGCCTGGACATGGGTGCACTGCTGGGCCCAGGTAGGAAGAGGTCCGCGCTATCGAGGGGCATAGCTGTACAATCGACAACCGAGCGCCCCAGTTGCGTGGCGATTGGCCGATGTGCTCACTTCCTGTGTAGTATCCGGTACTGCTCGCGTTCTTTTCGAACCGGGCGAGGAGAGGATGCGTTGAGCGGAGCCTCGTGGCGCTTCACCGACGCCGATGGCGTTGAACGGACCGTTTCGACCGATGAGCTACGAGCGGCGCTCGCGGGCGGTAAGATCCCTCCGTCGACCTTGGTTTGGCGTGAGGGGATGGGCGAATGGCAAGCGGCGTTCACACTTCCGGAGCTCTCGAGCGCAGCGATCGCTGCGGCTCGGCGCGGCTCCATTCCTCCTGGAAGAGACGGCGCGAAACGCTCGGTTCCGCCCCCGCTTCCCGCACGCTCAGCCCCGCGAGGAGTCTACCGGACGCTCACTGGGATCGAGCCGCCCGCAATACTCGAGGCGCTCGGCTTGAATAAGCGCACCGCAGAAGGCTCAGATCCGGGCGGCACGATGCTCGATGCCCCCACCACCGACGCGTCGGAAGAATCGGCCCCAGAGACCCGTCAGCTCGGTTCGCTCGGCGACAGCGACGACTGGGACAATCCGACCGACATGATTCCGCGCGCCCCCGGGCTCCCCAAAGACCTGCGACCACTCGGCTTACGGCCGGCGCCACCCGCCCCTGCCAGCGACCCCACCCACGGCAGCGAGCCGAAACGTACGACGCTGCTCGGCTTCGGCCAGAAGCCGTCGATCGGCAAGGTGCCCTCCGCACAAGGTCCCGCCATTCGGGCTATCGCTGTCGGTCGAGGCAGCATTCCGCCCGCGGGCGGCTCTGCCTCCGCGCTCACGTCGCCCCGTTCGAAACCGCCGCCCCCGATGGCAACCCCAACTTCTCCTACTGCCGTCAAGAAACGCAGCGAGCCCCCGCCGCCGCCGAAGCGGCTGAACCGCACCCTGGAGATGGCCGCGGCGCCCGCAGCTGCAGTCGTCCCCGGTGCGAGTGCCCCCAAGCCGGGTCCTCCGAATCGGCCCCCGAGCCGCGTGGGTCGCATCACTGTACAAGGTGGTGCTGGGGCGCCCCAATCAGAGATGCGCACGACACGCCCGATGTCGAAACATCCGCCGCCGCCGCTCAAAGCGAAGCCGCTGCCGGCGGTCGATCTGACGCCGGCGGCACCAGCCGCGACGGCCACGCCCCTCCCCGCAACCGCTTCGCCAACAATTTCGGACGAGGCGACGAAAGCGAGCCCCGAGGTGGCCGCGGCAGCTCTCAAAGCGAGCGTGGCTGCCGCGACGAAAGAGCAGCGCGGTTCGTCACCCGACGGGCCCACCGCGATCTCAACGCTCTCCGTTGCGCCGACGACGCAGAACAGCGCCAACGCGGTCCCAGCTGAAAAACCAGCTGAAAAACCAGCGGCAAAGTCTTCGCTTTCGCGCGAGACCACCGAGATCATCGTGCGCGAATTCGAGCCGATCAGCGACGTGCGCCGTCGCGCACCAGAGCGCACCATCGAGATGGAGCTCGGCGATCACTCGAACGCTGCCGCGAAAGATCCGGCGCCGCCGGAGTCGGTGAAGCCCACGCGCTCGACGACGGATCGACCTCCACCCGAGACCCTCATTGGCAAATCGCCGCGCGGCAAAGGCTCGGCGACTTCCAAGAAGCGCGGCGAGACGACAGACTCCACTGCATCGCGCGATGCCCGCGACTCGGAGGTCCCTTCACCGCGCCGCAAGCGGCGCAAGAGCGCGCTCGAGGTGCCGATGTCGGCGGTGCTGGCCGTCAGCTCGGTCTGGGTAATCGGGCTGGTGGCGTTCTTCTTCGTCGGCCGTGTGTCAGGCTTCAAGAGCGCCGGCAAGATCCCGATCGCCAATCAAGGTCTCAGCGAAGCCTTCTTGCTCAAGGCAGCTGGGCCTGCCGCCGCGCCGGTTGTCGCAGTGGACAACGAGCCGAAGCCTTGCTGGGTCACGCGTCAGCCTTCGCGTTGGGCGCCCAGCGCTTCCAAGACTGTCTCATTCGACATGCGCCCGCATGAGACATCGATACTGCTCGGCTTCGCAGTCGACGACAAGAAGGCAGCCGGCCTCAAGATCGAACCAAAGACAGGCAAATTCGAGGAGATCTTCAAGAAAGAGACGACCGAGCCGATCGTGCGCGTCTCTCCGCGAGCCGGAGGAACCGACTTTTACGTCGGAGAGAAAGCAGACCGCACCTACTTGCCCGTCGACGCGCCTGCGCCGTTCTTCATGTCGTTCGAGAAGGGCATGATCGGCTCGGTCGATTCACCGGAGGGCAGCGTTGAGCCGTTGTGGACGCTGGAAGGCGACGAGCCAGTGACCGCAGAGCAGGTGTTGCCGGTCACCGATGGTTACGCGCTCGCGTTCCGCCGGGGCAACGACGTCTCGCTGGGGCTCTTCGGCGCAGATCGAAAAATAAAAGGCGAGATCGCGAAGCTCGACTCGAAAGGCAAGAACGGCAAGCCGCGCATCGGTACCAATGGCACCGAGCTGGCCGCGACCTTCGCAGTCAAGGCCGACGATCTCGACGACACACCGTGGAAGCTCCACATCGCGCGCGCCCCTATCGGTACCAACCCCGCCGTGGTCGAGCTCGAGCTAGCACCAGGCGGCCCCGGCGGCGACGCCATCGCGCCCGACATCATCGGCCTCAAAGACGGCCGCTGGCTCTTGATGTGGACGGAAGGCAAGTCGGGCGAGCGCGCCATCCGCGCGCAGACATACGAAGCCTCGTTCGAGCCCATTGGCGACCCCATCGCCCTGTCGCCTCCAGCGGGTAGCTTCGGGCAGGCGCTGCTGGGCGTGGTAGGAACCTACACGACCGTGGTGTTCTTGCAGGCGGCAGACGATGGGTTCGAGATGTGGGGGGCGGTATTGCAATGCGGTTCATGAGGCCGCTGCGACTCTTGTTCGCGGCAGCACTGCTGACAACGACACTTGGCTGTGCGGCGACGACGGCGACCTCCAAACTGATGTTGGGCGAGCCGGTTCAATCCGGTGAAGAGCGCTACGATTCGTTCTTTCAATCGGTGACGGACGTGAAGTTCCGCGCCGACGACGCCAAGGGTGAAGACCCGCTCCGCAAGAAGATCGCCCTCTCGGTCGGGCTGAAAGAGAACGCCAAGCTCGACGAGACCATCGAGGCCGCGAAGGCAAAGTCGGGCGAGCTCAAGAAAGACGGCGGCCGATTTTTCGTCGTGGTCGCGCCGCAACCGAAGCTCATCGTCAAGAAGGGCACCGAAGAGAGCAAAGACTCGGCAGCGTTCGTGCAAGCCATCGAAGAAGTCATCCGTGAGGGCGCCGATAAATCGGAAGAGCTGCAGGGCATCGTGCAGAACGCCATCAGTTTGGAAGAAGCGCTTCCCGGGCTGGAAGAGGACGTCGACAAGACGTTCGCCGACGTGAAGAAGCGCGACCAGGTGAAGCTCGAGCTAGCGGCGGCGAAAGACCTGCTCGAGCGCGCGCGTTTCCGCGCCGGGTACGAGTCGGGGCGTTCGCTGCGTTTCGTCGTCCTCCTTGCCAGCGCGGTCGACTCTGGCGCGGCCGCCGAGCTTCTGGCGATGTCCGCAGGCGGCGCCGCCAAAGCACCCAAGCCGGTCTTCAAGGGTAAGTGGCAGGGCGGCAAAGGTGGTGGCAAGCCCAAGAAGCCCAAGAACGACTTCGATCCGTGAGCGTGCGCGTCGAGAAAAACGGCGCGGTCACGACTGTGATCTTGGCGCGGCCCGATGTGAAAAACGCAGTCGACCGCGCGACCGCCGACGCGCTTGCAGATGCTTTTCGCGAGTTCGACGCCGACCCCGATGCCAGTGTCGGCGTGTTCTTCGGTGAAGGCGGTGTCTTCTGCGCAGGCGCGGATTTGAAGGCAATCGCCCGCGGCGAGCCAAATCGTGTTCTCCCAGACGGCGACGGCCCAATGGGCCCCTCACGCATGCTGCTGTCGAAGCCAGTCATCGCCGCGATCAGCGGGCACGCTGTCGCGGGTGGGCTCGAGCTCGCCCTCTGGTGCGACCTGCGCGTCGCCGAGCGCTCCGCCAAGCTCGGCGTGCTGTGCCGCCGCTGGGGAGTACCGCTGATCGACGGCGGCACCATTCGGCTGCCCCGCCTGATCGGACAGAGCCACGCCCTCGATCTGATCCTGACCGGTCGCTCCATCGGCGCCGAAGAGGCGCGCGCCATGGGCTTGATCAATCGCGTCGTGCCCGACGGCTCCGCCCGCGCCGAAGCTGAACAGCTCGCCCGAGAGCTCGCGGCCTTTCCGCAGGCATGTATGCGCAGCGACAGGCTCAGCATGTACGAGCAAGCGGCCATGCCCATGGAGGCGGCGCTCAAGAATGAGCTCCGCCACGGGCTCGCATCGCTCAGCGCAGAAGGCCTCGGCGGCGCGGCTCGCTTCGCTGGCGGCGCCGGCCGCGGCGGCCACTAAATGCTCCGTGCGAAAAATGCAGCAGGTATGCGGCGTTTCAGCAGGTGAACGACAAGCCGCTTCGTGAAACGATGCGAGTCGAGGTCGCCACCATGAACCGTGCAATTTTGTTCTCGCTGGGTGCTGTTTCGCTGGTTGCGCTCGCTGCTTGTGGCGACGAATCGGCGACGGGTGGCGGCGCCGAAGGCGGCGGCAGCGTCGAGGGCGGCAACGGTCCGGCCACGGGCGGCAACGCACCTACCGGCGGCAACGGCGAGGGTGGCAGCGTCAACGGAGATTGGCAGACCCTGGTCACTGGCGAATGGGCGCTCGAGTCAGGCGGCGAGATCACTTCGGATCTGCACTCCATCGTGCTCGACCACGACATCTTCGTCGGCGCCATCCGACCGATCGCGCCACAAGGCACACACCACACGGTGCTCGCCGTGGGCGGCAGTTTCCAGAGCGGCAACATCATCTACGCGTCCGGTGTCGGTACCAACGCGCTCACGTTTCCACCTGGCGTCGGTCTCAAGCTGAGCGCTGGCGAAGAAATCGTGCTGCAGCTTCATCTTTTCAACCCGTCGGGAAATTCGATCTCCGGCACCTCCGGCATCGAAATCATCGAGATCGCGCCGGAAGACGTGCTGTACGAGGCCGACCTCTATCTGCCCGGCCCGCTCAACCTCGATATTCCGCCGAACCAGACCACCACACAAACCAGCACCTGTACGCTCAGCTCGGAGCAGACGGTGTTCGCCGTCTTCCCGCATATGCACCAGCTGGGCAGCCACTTCAAAACCACGCTGACGGTCGGTGGCTCGCCGACTGTCATTCACGACGACGATTACGACTTCAACCACCAAGCGTTCATCCCGTTCGAGCCGATCGCGCTCGGCGCTGGCGACTCGATCACCACCGAGTGCACCTGGAACAACACCACTTCGTCCAGCGTCACCTGGGGTGAGAGCTCGACTACCGAGATGTGCTTCTCGATCATGTATCGCTACCCCGCCCAAAGCAACCAGGGGGTCTGCGGTCAGTAGACCTTCAAGGCAGGTCGAGCGACACGTCGACACCCAGGTACTCGGCGAAGTCGGGTGCCTTCACCGGGTCGATGCCCGGGCGTGTGTCGATGAAGATGTTGCGAGCCGCGTCGCCGAGCACCATCAGGCCATAGCTGGCTGCGATGCGCAGCGGCTCCCACGGGCGCC
>Ga0105048_10001301_pt1 | contig 40531 bp, 37 predicted proteins | sample MAT05_FD_78382 | JGI IMG/M metagenome (GOLD analysis project Ga0105048, IMG submission 78382) | Freshwater microbial communities from Lake Fryxell liftoff mats and glacier meltwater in Antarctica - MAT-05 | ecosystem: Environmental > Aquatic > Freshwater > Ice > Liftoff microbial mat | place... | reverse complement strand
CGCTGTCGCCGACCGCTGATCCCACAATGAGAACGGCTGGCGTGCGCAGATACTTCGTGCGTCGCTGCGCGACTTTCTCTGGCGCGTCGCCGTGTGCTTCCATCGCATCGGCCACGACATTGCCAAGTCGTGTGCGGCCAGCACCCTCGGCGAGCGCAAAGCGCCACGGCCATGTGCGCTTGTGGTTCGGCGCAAGCTGCGCAAGCTCGCAGAGGGCACGCACCGTCTCGTGCGGAACGGCGAGGTCGGGCTTCACCGCCATGCTCGTTCGGCGCAACTTTGCTAGCGCGGTGAACTCGTCGAGATTCATGAGTTCGCTCGGATGTGGCCGACGACCAATGAGACCCATCGGCCCCAGAGCTGCGGCGGATAGTCGTGGCCCATGCCTTCGATCAGTTCGAAGCGCGCGCCGGGCACCAGTTCCGCCGTACGTCGCCCGCCGATCTCATCGATGATGGTGTCTTTGTCGCCGTGCATCACCAAGGTAGGCACCCTTACTGCGCGCAAGCCGTCGGCGCGCGAGCCGCTGTCCATCACCGCTGCGTATTGGCGAGCGCTGCCACCGAGCACACCGCCGCGATCGAACGAACTCGCAGCTGCGGCGCGCCAGCGTGCTTCGTCGGCAAACTCGGGAGTGCCCCACTCGTGTAGCCCGTCGACCCATTGTTGGATTGCCTCTTCGCGATCGGTCGCCGTTGGCTCCAGCAACAGCTCCAACGCGCGGCGGCTGCTCTTGCGGTACATGTCCTCGCCGGTCGTGCTCATCACCGAGGTCATAGTGAGCAGGCGCTCGGGGTGTTCGATCGCCATCTGTTGGACGATCATGCCGCCCATCGAGAGTCCCATCACATGCGCGCGCTTGACGCCGAGTGCATCGAGCACTGCCAAACCATCGGCGGCCATGTCGCTGAGCGTGTACGCAGCACCATCTGCGTTGAGAGGTGCGCCTTCGAACGAGCTGCTCAGGCCAACGTCGCGGTTATCGAAACGAACGACCTGCAGACCTTCGGCGGCGAACAGGCGGCACCAATCCTCGTGGTAGTTGATGCACTGACTGCCAAGCCCGTTGACGAGCAACAGCGTCGGGCACGCGGGGTCACCAAAGGTCTCGTAGTACAGCTTGCAATCGCCGTTGTTTGCGTACATGTCAGCCTCCGAGCGTGTCGGTCTTGAGCAGTTCGTCGCGCAGTTCTCGCTTTAAGAACTTACCGCTGGCGTTGCGTGGGATGGGTTCGGTTCGGAACCAAACCTTCGCTGGAAGTTTGTACTTGGCGAGACTGGCTGCGAGAAACTCGGTCAGCGATTCCTTGGTCAGCGAGTGGCCCGGGCGCAACACGATTGCGACGGCGACGTCTTCACCAAGCCGCTCGTCGGGAATGCCAAAGACACAAGCTTCGGCGATCGCCTCGTGGTGATAGATCGCCGTTTCTACTTCGCTACAGAACACGTTCTCGCCGCCGCGCAGCACCATGTCTTTGGCACGATCGACGATGAAGACAAACCCGTCGTCGTCGATGCGCGCAATATCGCCGGTGTTCAACCAGCCGTCGCGGATTGCGTCGGCGGTCGCCTCTGGACGATTGATGTAGCCCTTGATCACAATCGATCCGCGCACGCATAGCGTTCCAACGGTCTTGGCGCCGCCAGGAAGATCGTTGCCGTGCTCGTCGACCAGCTTGGCCTCAAGTGTCGGAACAACAGAACCACACGACTCGGGCTTGGCGAGAAACAGAGCGGCCGAGTTGGCGGTGATGATGCCGCAGGTCTCGGTCATGCCGTACGCCGTCGTCGGCTGGCCCTTTTCGAGCGCGCCAGCAATCTTGCCGACGAGGTCGGGTTGCAACGCTGCGCCGCCGCCACCCATACCTTGCAACGTAGACGTGTTCCGTTTCGCCCAATCAGGGTGCAACAGCATTTCGCGACTCATCGTCGGCACGCCGGAGAAGTTGGTGACGCCTTCGCGCTCGATCAATTCCAACGCACGGCCCGCGTCCCACTTATACATCAGTACGAGCCTGGCGCCGCCGATGGTGGTCGGATGCATGATGCAGTTGCACGCCGTCACATGGAACAGCGGAGTCGGCGCCATGAGCACTCGCTGCGCCGGAGCTGGAACGTCTGAAGGCTGCATCTCGCCAGCAGCTATTGCCTTCTGCTCGGCCATTCCGGTCGCAAGACCCATCGTGATGATGTTGAAGATGTTGTCGACCGAGCCGCGGTGGGTGAGTTGCGCACCCTTCGGAAAGCCGGTGGTGCCCGACGTGTAGAAGATGGTTGCGTCGTCATCGGGGTCAATCACCGCGTCGGGTAGCGCGCCGGGGTCGTTGGTTGCCATTACGTCGGCCCACGGCGTTGACCCGCCAGGTACGGCGCGCGCGCTGCGCACCGCGATGATGTGCATCGGCCGTTGCGCGGGCATGTGATTCAGCCGTTCAAGCCGTTCGTCGTCGGCGATCATCACGGCCGGTTCCGAGTCGTTGAGCGCGTACTCCAACTCCGGCGCAGTCCACCATGCATTCACGCCGACAGCTACGCCGCCGACGCAGACGGTTGCCCAGTAGCTCGCGACCCACTCGGGGTAGTTGCGCATCGCGATCGCGACGCGGCTGCCTGGGTGCACGCCGTTGGCAACGAGATGCGCGGCGAGCTTTCGGACTTGCGCGTGCACCTCGCCGTAGGTGTAGCGCTCGTCCTCGTAAACCAGATACTCGAGGTCGGCATGCTTCGCCGTTGCTTCCCACACGGCGCGCATGTTTGGCGGCGCCGCGGCGTACGCCTTCAGCTGCACACCCCGGATTTCAATCCTGGTAGTGGCGAAGGGCGAACCCGGGGTGTCGAGTTCGGCGCGGGCGGCGAGGTAATGACGAATCACGTGTGTGATCATTGCCGATGCCGGTCGTTGCTTCCATGTCGGCGGGTGGGGTCGCGTTGCTAGCTTGACCGGATGGGAGCGGAACGTCTGCGGGTCGGGAGCGATGGTGTGACGCGCTGCTGGTGGTGTGGCGACGATCCGTTCTACATGACGTACCACGACGACGAGTGGGGGCACCCGGTCAAGGGCGATGTGCGCTTGTTCGAGAAGCTGTGCCTTGAGGGCTTCCAATCGGGTCTGTCGTGGTTGACAATCCTGCGCAAGCGCGAGAACTTTCGTGCAGCGTTCGCCGGATTCGAGCTTGCCAAGGTGGCGACATTCGACGATCGCGACGTGCAGCGGTTACTGGCCGACGCTGGCATCGTTCGCCATCGCGGCAAGATCGAGAGCACGATCAACAATGCCGGTCGCGCGTTGGAACTTTGCGACGAGTTCGGCTCGATCCACAAGTACGTGTCGCAGTACCGACCGGCGCGGACCAGTCGATTGACCGTGAGCAGCGAGATGCCGGCGACGTGCCCCGAGTCGATCGCGATGTCGAAGGACTTGAAGAAACGCGGCTGGAGCTTCGTCGGCCCAACCACGATGTACGCCTTCATGCAAGCAATGGGCCTAGTCAACGACCACATAGAAGGCTGCGAAAGAACCAGCTAAGTCGGGGGGTTTCATGCGTTCGGGGGGTTTCGTGCCCGTGGGCGTGCACGAGAACCCCCGACTCAACCTGTGCGGCAGGAAACCCCCGCACTGGAGCAGCTAGTTGGCGTGGAGGTTGGCGTTGAGGCCTTCCCACTTGGCGCTGCGGGGGAGTGCTTCCACCGCTCCGCTTTGGCTGTTGCGTCGATACAGCAGGCCGCTTTTGCCGCTGAGCTCGCGTGCTTTGACGACGCCGACCGCGCCGTGGCCTGACGCATGCACGCTGACCAACGTTCCGGCGGTGACGTACAACCCGGCCTCAACGACGCACTCGTCGCCAAGACTGATGCCGATACCTGCTTCGGCGCCAAGCAAGCAGCGTTCGCCGATGCTGACTTGTTCGGTACCGCCGCCCGACAGTGTGCCCATGATGCTGGCGCCGCCGCCGATGTCGCTGCCGTCGCCGACGATGACACCTTGCGAGATACGCCCCTCGACCATCGACGTGCCGAGTGTGCCCGCATTGAAGTTGCAGAAGCCTTCGTGCATCACCGTCGTACCGGCCGAAAGGTACGCACCGAGTCGCACGCGGTCGGCGTCGGCGATGCGCACGCCGCTGGGAACGACGTAGTCGGTCATGCGCGGGAACTTGTCCACACCGTGCACGGTGAGCGCGCCACCATCGTGGCGCACGCGCCAGCGCATTTCCTCCAGTCCCTCTACTGGTGCCGGGCCAAGGCTGGTCCAAGCAACATTGGCGAGTTGGCCGAAGATGCCGTCCAGGTTGATCGTGCGCGGTTGCATCAGCCGATGCGAGAGCAAATGGAGTCGCAGGTAAGCGTCGCTCGCTGACGTCGGTGCGACATCGGTATCGGTGTGCACCTGTACCGCGCGCACCGTCACACGCCGAGTGTCGTCGTGCCGCTCGGCGGTCGTGTACGCCTCGAACTTCGTCGGGTTCGGTTCTTCACCCAACCCAACTTCGCGAAACCAGGTATCGAGCACGGTGCCATCGTCGGCAACAGTGGCAAGTCCGCGCCCCCATGCTTGCGTCATGTGAAGACCTCCGGTCGCAGCGTCGGAAACAGAATCACTTCTTTGATCGACTGCACACCGGCGATCAACATCGCGACTCGGTCCATGCCAATACCCAACCCACCCGTTGGTGGCATGCCGTACTCAAGTGCACGCAAATAGTCCTCGTCGACCGTGCCACGCTCGGCGTCGCCGGCATCCTTGGCAGCCTGCTCATCCTCGAAACGAATGCGTTGCTCGACCGGATCGTTCAACTCGCTGTAGCCATTGGCCAACTCGCGACCACCGCAGAACAACTCAAAACGCTCCGTGAGGAACGGATCGTTGCGATCGGTGCGCGCGAGCGGCGAAATCTCCACGGGATGACCGGTCACGAACGTCGGTGCAATCAGCAGATGTTCTGCTGTTGCCTCGAAGAGCTCCTCAATGATCTTGCCCGAACCCCAGCGCGGCGAACACGAGACGCCGTGCTTCTCCGCGAGCGCTTCAAGTTGCTTCACGGATTGCGACGGGTGCACCTCGACACCGGTGGCCTCAGCAACCAGGTCGATCATGCGCGCGCGTCGCCAGGGTTGCGCGAGGTCGACAGCGAGTTCGACGTCGTTGGGTCCGTACACCAAGACATTCGATGTGCCAGTCGCGTCGATCGCGGCCTGTGTGATCAGCTTCTCGGTGACCGCAATCATCTCGCTGTAGTCGGCGAACGCCTGATACAGCTCCATCATCGTGAACTCTGGGTTGTGTCGGGCGCTGATCCCTTCGTTACGGAAGATGCGCCCAATCTCGAAAACGCGCTCCATTCCACCGACGATGAGTCGCTTGAGGTGCAGTTCCAGCGCGATGCGCAGCACCAACGGCATGTCCAGCGTGTTGTGATGCGTGATAAACGGCCGCGCCATTGCACCGCCAGCTTCCATGTGCAGCACCGGCGTTTCGACTTCAATGAAACCGTCGGCATGCAACGTGCGTCGAAAGCTGGCGATGATCTCGTGGCGGATCTTGAACGCGCGTCGCGCATCCTCGTTGACGATCAGGTCGGCGTAGCGCTGTCGGAAACGGGTGTCGGTGTCGGCGAGCCCATGCCACTTGTCGGGCAGCGGTCGCACCGCCTTCGCCAGCAGCTCGCAACGCTGCACCTTCACGCTCAGTTCGCCCTTGCGCGTCGTCATCACCGTGCCGTGCACGCCGACCCAGTCGCCGAGGTCGAGATCGAGAAACGCTGCGAATCCTTCGTCGCCGATCACGGCCTTCGACACGAAGAGCTGCACCTCGTCGTCGCGATCGCGGACGGTCGCGAAGATCAACTTGCCCGAGTCGCGCATCAGCAACATGCGTCCTGCGATCGCCACCTCGGTCTCGGTCTCGGTGCCTGCTGGCAGTTCGCCGTGCGCCGCGCGTAGCTCGGCGAGCGTGGTACTGCGGTCGAACCGCAGCGGATAAGGGTTACCGCCAGCTGCGCGCATATCGGCGAGCTTCTGCAGCCGCTTGGCCTTCTCGGCGACCAAGCCACTGCCCGTGTTGGTGTCGGTGTCTGTATCAGTGCCGGCGTCGTCGCTGCTCACGACCTCCGACCGTAGCGCGACGGATAGCCTGCGACACGTGGCGATTCGTTTCGTGATCATCGGCGGTGGGCCAGCGGGCAACACCGCTGCGTCGCATGCCGCCCGGCTCGGTGCGCAGGTCACACTCGTGGAACGCGATGTCATCGGCGGCGCGGCACATCTGTGGGATTGCATTCCCTCCAAGACGATGATCGCCACCGGCGGCGCGATGAGCTTCACGAGCCGCCTTGAGGGCATGGGCCTGGAACAACAGAAGCCGGAGGTTGATGTCGATGCGTTGACCGAACGGATCGAGAGCATCAAGCGTCGACTGGGCAAGGGCACAACCAACCTGCTGACCAGTCAGGGCGTCGAGTTGGTGCACGGTTCGGCCATGTTTCTTTCGCCGAACGAGATCGAGATCACAACCGTTGGCGACGGCGGGGTCACCGAGGTTCGTCACGTGGAGGCCGACGCGATTCTCGTTGCCACGGGCAGTCGACCCCGAATCCCCGAGTGGTGTCATCCCGATGGCGAGCGAATTCTCGTCACGCGCGATTGCTACCCGCCCAAAGTGTTCCCAGAGAGCGTGACGATCATCGGGTCGGGCGTCACCGGTGTGGAATTCGTGCACATGTTCAGTTCGTTCGGAGCAAAGGTGACCTTGGTGGTCAGTCGCCAGCAAGTGCTGCCGACCAAGGACCCTGAAGTCGCGGCGGTGCTGGAAGACGACTTCCTGCAGCGCGGTGTGTCGCTGCTGAAGGGCGCCCGGGCAACTTCCATTGCGCGCGAAGTCAACGACAGCGGCGTCGAGGAAGTAGTGGTGCGCTGCGACGACGGACGTGTCGTGCGCAGCAGCCACGCCGTGCTAGCGATTGGCTCGGTACCGAACACCGACGGTCTGGGTCTCGAGATGGCCGGAGTCGAGCTCGACAAAGCGGGCAACGTCGTCATCAATCGCCACTGCCAGAGCAACGTTGCGCACATCTACGCGGCTGGCGACATGAGCGGCAAGTTGCCACTGTCGTCGGTGGCCAGCATGCAGGGCCGCAAAGTTGCCGAGCACGTGATGGGTTTGCAGAAGGTTGCACACCGCCACCTCGATTACGACAAAGCCGCCAGCGCGATCTTTACCGAACCCGAGATTGCCGACGTCGGTCTTGCCGAGGCCGATGCATTTGCGGCTGGGCGCAAGGTCCGGGTGACGAAGGTTCCATTCAGCTCGACGCCGAAAGCGCTGATCAACAACGACTGGCGCGGGTTCGTGAAGATCATCAGCGATCCAAACACCGGCGTGGTGCTCGGTGGATCGATCGTGGGCCGTCACGCCGCAGAATTGATCAGCGTGATCGCGCTTGCAGTGACAGCGAACCTGAAGGTCACCGACATCGTTGAGAGCCTGCTGGTGCACCCCGCGCTAGCAGAGGCATTGGCCGAAGCCGCCGATTAACCGCCCCGGGTCGGGTGCGCTCATTGGGCTTAGGCGATGACGACTACTACGTCGCCGGCGCCGACAGTGTCGCCAGCTTTCACCTTGATCTCTTTGACCGTTCCGGCCTTCTCGGCGGCGATCTGGTTTTCCATCTTCATCGCCTCCAGCACAACGACGGCCTGACCAGCTTCGATCGCATCGCCTACTGCGACGAGCACCTTCACGATCGTGCCCTGCATCGGCACTTCAACGTTGCCGCTGCCACCGGCAGTAGCACTCGCGGAAGCGGAGCGCGTGGGCTTCTTCGTCGCCTTCGCAGGACCTGCCGTTACGACACCCTGCTGCTCGGGAACCCACATCTTCACGTCAAAGCGTTTGCCGTTGACTTCCACCGTCGTGCTGCGTTGCACCAGGGAACCTTCGGCATCGTCGGCTTCGTCACGAGGAGGCGCGACCGGCGCGGCGACACCCGAAAGGTCGAGCTTCTCTTCCACCCACTTGGTGCTGTGCTTCATCGCCTGAAAGTCGGGGTGGCGCAAGATGGCGAGATCGGCCGGGATCGTGGTGGCCGGTCCATCGACCACCATTTCTTCCAACGCACGAATCGTGCGCGCAATTGCGGTCGGGCGATCTTTACCCCAAACAATCAGCTTGCCGATCAGGTTGTCGTAGTACTGGCTGACGGTGTCGCCGGTGTCGTACCCGGCATCGAAACGCACCCCGAAGCCATGCGGCGTGATCAGCTTGCTGATCGTTCCGGGTGAAGGCAAGAACTTGCCGCCCGCAGGATTCTCGGCGTTGATGCGTACCTCGATGGCGTGGCCGTGGCGCTTAGCCGCGACTTCCGCTTGCGTCATCGGAAGTCGCTCGCCACTCGCCACTCGGATCTGCCACTCGACAAGGTCGATACCGGTGATGACTTCGCTAACAGGATGCTCGACTTGCAGGCGCGTGTTCATCTCCAAGAAGAAGAACTCGCCGTCCTGGTAGATGAACTCAACAGTGCCCGCGTTGTAGTAGCCGACTGCATTCGCCGCTTTGATCGCGGCCGCGCCCATCTCGTCTTCGATGCCGGCCGCGAGATCGTGTGCCGGTGCTTCCTCGATCAACTTCTGGTGGCGACGCTGCGCCGAGCAGTCGCGCGTGCTGACCCACACGATGCTTCCGTGTTGGTCGCCAATGAGTTGCACTTCAACGTGGCGCGGCCAAGTGAGATAGCGCTCGATGTAGATCTCGTCGCGCCCGAAGAACGCTTTCGACTCGCGCTGGGCGCTGTCCATCGCCTCTTGCACTTCATCCGCGCTGCGCACGACCTTCATACCGCGACCGCCACCACCGAACGCAGCCTTGATCGCAAGCGGGAATCCGAACTCGGCGCCGAAGGCGAAGATCTCGTCAACCGACTTCACGAACTCGGTGGTGCCAGGGACGATCGGGCAACCGCCGCGCAAGGCGGCTTTACGACTGCTGACCTTGTCGCCCATTTCGTCGATGGCCGCAGGGGGCGGGCCGATGAAGGCAACACCTTTCGCGGTGATCGATCGTGCGAAGTCGGCGTTTTCGCTGAAGAAGCCGTAGCCGGGATGCACACCGTCGGCACCGCTCTGGTCGATCGCCTGCAGAATGCGCTCGGTGTTGAGGTAACTCTCGGCCGCCGTTTGCCCGCCGAGTGCGTATGCCTCGTCGGCTAACCGCACGTGCATCGCGTTGCGATCGAGTTCGCTGTAGACCGCAACGGTCGTGATTCCCATCTCGCGGGCGGCGCGAATAACGCGCACGGCAATCTCGCCACGGTTGGCAATCAAGATTTTATTCAGCACAGGTCGCAATACTGTCGGAGTGGAGACCCCGATTGCTACCTCACCGGGCGATCTGCCCACATGGCCGCCCGGGTGGCATGTCGAAGTAGTCGACGAAACCGGCAGTACAAATGCCGACTTGTTGCGCGCGGCAGCCGATGGTGCCGCCGATCGGACCGTGTTGGCGGCTCGCCATCAGACGGCCGGACGTGGCCGATTGGACCGCAAATGGGAAGCCCCGGCCGGGCAGAACTTGCTCGCCTCAATCCTCTTCCGCAAGGTGCCGACAGCGCCACACACGTTGATGCAGCGGGTGGCGCTTGCGGCGTTGAGTGCGTGCGAACGTGTCGCCGGAATCAGGCCGACACTGAAGTGGCCGAACGACTTGATCGTCAATGGAAACAAGCTGGCCGGACTTCTTGCGCAGGCGGAACGCGACATCGTCGTGGTCGGCATCGGGCTCAACGTCGGCTGGGCACCAGCTGGCGCAGCGCGACTGAGTCGCGATCTCGATCCGATGCAAGTGCTGCGCGAACTGCTGGTCGCGTACGACGAGGTACCCGAAGACCCGTGGTCGCAGTACCGCGAGAACATGGGCACGATCGGGCAACGAGTGAGGGTCGAGCTGGCCGATGGAAACGTCGCGGGCCGAGCACTCGATGTAGAGCGCGACGGTCGGCTGCTTGTTGTCGACGACGCAGGCGTAAAGCACCGCTTCGACGTGGGCGACATCGTCCACTTGCGCTGACGAGTTCCCTCGGTCTGGCGCCGTCAGCATGCGCCGTCAGGTCCGGTTCGGATGGGGGACCGCGACGAGTTGTGCGGGCGGTCATCGACCTCGTTGCACAGTCGCAGCCGGAATCGTCTGCGTTCGGCATCGGAATCGCGACCGCGTCACTGATCGTGATGCCGATTCTTGCGCGGGCGAAGCGCCGCACTGGTGGACTGATGGGTAGAGCGACCGTGCTTGCTGACAGCAATCAAACTCAGCTGTGCACGTACCTCTCGGCGATTCTGCTCGGCGGACTGATTCTCAATGTGACGGTCGGTTGGTGGTGGGCCGATCCGCTGGCTGCAATCGCCATCGCTGTGTTGGCCATCAACGAGGGACGTCAAGCCTGGCGAGGCGATGCCTGTGACGCCTGCTGACTTGCCTGATTGACCTCGCCGCGCGCGTGCCCGATCGCGTCAGTGGGTAGCAACTACCCTCGACAATGTGCTCGCTGTCGACACGACGCCAAAGCCGAAACGTCGGCGCGTGCCGCTGTTTCTGGCGATCATCCTCTTCACTGCTGTCGTCGGTGCGGCAGGAACCTTGATCGCCGCTCGCCGAGCTGTCGACGAAGTGCCCCGGGTCGCGGGCGTGTCGGCTGTACTCGATGCGGTCAGCGGCAATATCGAGAACTACCTGCTCGTCGGTAGCGACAGCCGCGCGCTTGGTGACCCGAACACTGGCGATGTCGGCGAAGTCACGGGCAACCGCAGCGACACGATCATGGTGCTGCGCCTCGACAACAGCACCGACGAAGCAGCACTGCTATCTGTCCCGCGCGACCTGTACATCGAAACGGCGAGTCACACCGGTCGTATCAACAGTGCGTACAACGATGGGCCGGCAGCGCTGGTCCAGGCGGTGCAGCAGGCGCTAGCGCTACCGATTCACCACTACGTCGAGATCGACTTCTACGGGTTCAAGGCGTTGGTCGAGGCATTGGGTGGGGTCGACGTGTGCTTCGCGTTGCCCACGCGCGACCTGAACACGGGACTGGACATCGGCGCACCTGGTTGCTTTCTTCTTGATGGGACGCAGGCATTGGCCTACGCGCGAAGTCGGCACTACGAGCAACTCCAGGCTGACGGCCAATGGCAAGAAGACCCGACCAGTGACCTCGGGCGTTCGACGCGCCAGCGTGACTTCGTCAATCGCTGCCTGCAACAAGCAGTTGCACAGGTCAAGATCAACCCATTCGACACCGGCGACTTGGTCAAGGCGATGGGCAATGCGATCAGCATCGACGACGAACTTGATCCGATTGGCGCGGCGTCGTCGCTGCGCACGGCGGTCGATGCCGGGCTGGCTACCTATGCGCTGCCGGTCTATCCCGAGACGATCAACGGAGACGATGTCTTACTACTCAGCGATAGTGCCAGTGTGGTGCTCGACTTCTTCCGTGGGGCGGGGCCACCACCTCCGCCGACTTCGTAGCGCTTCGCGCCATACTGGGGGCCGATGCCGAACGTACGAGAGAGCAAAGAGATCGCTGGCGTATGGATTGTCGAGCCGACGCTGCACGGCGATCAGCGAGGCATGTTCATCGAGACCTTTCGCCGCGAGTGGTTCCCGAATTCCCGCGAGATGCTCCAAGGCAACCGTTCGAACAAGCAGGCGGGAGCGTTGGTCGGGCTGCACTATCACTTGCATCAGGCCGACTATTGGTACTGCCCAGTGGGCATTATCCGCGTCGTGCTGCACGATCTACGCGCTGGCGGGCCGACTGATGGCGGCACGATGTGTTTCGACATCAGTGGCGAGAACCACCTCGGCGTGTACATCCCGCCCGGTGTGGCGCACGGCTTCGCCGCGCTGACCGACGTTGTGATGACCTACTTAGTCGACAGCTACTACAACCCGGCCGACGAGCTCGGCGTGGCGTGGGACGATGCGACGATCGGAGCCGACTGGGGCATCACCGATCCGATCTTGTCGGCACGCGACCTCGCGAACCCTGCTCGTGCCAATCTGCCTGAGGGTCGCCGCCCCTACTGGCCAATGCGCACATGAAACTGTTTGTCACCGGCGCGGCCGGATTCATTGGTTCCAACTACGTTCGTTGGCTGCTCGCCAACTCCGACGACGAGATCACGATTTTCGACGCCCTTACCTATGCCGGCAACATGGCAAGTATTCGCGACGTGCTCGACGATCGCCGTTGCGAGTTCATCCATGGCGACATCTGCGATCAAGACGCCGTGCTCACGGGTATGCAAGGTCACGACGCGGTCGTGCACTTCGCCGCCGAGACTCACGTCGACCGCAGCATCAGCGACCCATACGCGTTCGTGCGCACCAACTGCTTTGGCACCAACGTGGTGTGCGACGTCGCTCGCCAAGTTGGCGTCGAGAGGTTTCTGCACATCAGCACCGACGAGGTCTACGGCAGCATCGATGTCGGCTCGTTCAGCGAAACCGATCGTTTGACGCCCCGCTCGCCGTACAGCGCGGCCAAGGCCGGCAGCGACCTCATCGCCCTCAGCTACGTGACCACGCATGGCTTGCCGGTCGTGGTCACCCGCTGCAGCAACAATTTCGGCCCGTACCAGTACCCCGAAAAGGTCATCCCGCTGTTCACCACTAACTTGCTCGACGGCAAGAAGGTGCCCCTGTACGGAGACGGCGCCAACGTGCGCGACTGGATCCACGTCGAAGATCACAACCGTGCCGCTCATTTGGTGCTACAGGACGGTGTTGTCGGCGAGGTGTACAACATCGGAGCGCATCACGAACTGACTAATCGCGAGCTGACGTACAAACTGATCGAGCTGTGTGGCCGCGACGAGAGCTTCATCGAGCCTGTCGCCGATCGTTTGGGTCACGACCGTCGGTACTCGGTGAACATCGACAAGGTCAGCGCACTCGGTTGGCGCATCGAGCGCACGTTCGAGCAATCGCTCGCAGAAACTGTTGCCTGGTATCGGGACAACCGCGCATGGTGGGAGCCGCTGAAGGCAGCAAACAAATGACAGGTCCGCCGTGCGCGTCCTGATTACGGGTGCGGGTGGCCAACTCGGTATCGACCTCGTCGCCGCGTGCGCCGCCGCGGGTGACGACGTTCACGCCTTCGATCGCGCCACCCTCGACGTTGCTGACCGGTCGCAAGTGTTTGAAGCGGTTGCTTCATTGCAGCCGGAGGTACTCATCAACTGCGCCGCATGGACAGCGGTCGACGCGTGCGAAACTGATCCTGCACGTGCGCTCGCGACGAACGGCATGGCCGTGCGCTGGCTCGCCGAGGCCTGCCATCGCTCGTACGCACACCTCGTTCAGGTCAGCACCGATTACGTCTTCGACGGCACGCTCGATCGTGCGTACCTCGAAACCGATGCGACTAACCCGCAGAGCGAATACGGCCGCAGCAAGCTGTTCGGCGAAAAGGAAGCGCTCACGAGTGATGCTGGCGCAGCGGTCGTGCGTACGTCGTGGGTATGCGGTCGCAACGGCTCGAACATGGTGAAGACAGTGATGCGCCTAGCGGGCCAGCATCCGCAGCTCAGCTTCGTCGCAGATCAGATCGGCAATCCGACGTTCACCCAGGATCTCGCGCCGATGCTGCGCCGGATCGCAATCGACCGCGTTCGTGGAGTTGTGCACGCAACGAACCAGGAATCAGTTTCGTGGCACCAGTTCGCGCAGGCGGTGGTAGCGGCGATGGGGAAGGATCCGGCGATGGTGTTGCCGATCACCACTGCCGAATTGCAGCCACCACGCCCCGCGCCGCGCCCTGCCAACAGCGTGCTCGACAATGCCGTGTTGCGTGCGGCTGGCTATCCAGCAATGCGCAGTTTCCACGAGCCACTCGCCGAAACGGTTGCGTCACTTCTTCAGTAGTCGCTCGGCGCGGGCACGGCGTTGCGTGCCGTGTAACGACGAGGGCCAGCAGCACAACCATCAAGGTGGTGTAGATTGTTAGGGACCAAACGATTAGCAAGGCGTTCAGTAGTTAGTGAGTCGTTCCCTACGGGTCGTTCCCTAAGGGTTGTTCAGCGAAGGAGGCGTCTGCATGGGTGAGATCGTTGGCGCGGCGCTCGTCGCACATGTGCCGCCCCTTGTGTTGCCCGAGTCGGTGCGCCTAGAACTGAACCACGGTCGCGACTTCTCGATCGTCGAAGGTCTGCATCGGATGCGCCGCGAATGCATCGACCCGTTGCAGGCCGACACGCTCATCGTCCTCGACACCCATTGGTTCACGACCTTCGAGTGGGTCGTGTCCGCGCACGAGCGGCGCAGCGGCAAGTTCACCAGCGATGAACTGCCGCGTGGCAACCCGCAGATGCCGTACGACTTTGCTGGCGACCCGCAGTTGGCTCGTTTGGTGGAAGAGGTTGCTGCCGAGCGCACGGACACGTGGGTGCACGCCAACGACGACCCGTACCTCGGACTCCACTACGCCACGGTGTATCTGACCCCGTTTCTGCAGCGCGACGAGAAGTGGATGTCGGTCAGCACTTGTCAGACCGCCGAGTTCGACGACATGGTGCGCTTCGGAGAAGTGCTCGGCGAAGCGATTCGGCGTTCGGATCGCCGAGTCGTCATCCTGGCCAGCGGTGCGTTGTCGCATAAGTTCTGGCCGCTGAGCCAGCTGCGTTTGCACGAGGGCTCCGACCCCGCCGATGTTGTCAGCCCCGAGCATCGCGCAGCCGACGAGCGCGTGATCAAGTCGCTCGCCGCTGGCGATCATGCAGCCGTGCTCGCCGATTACCCGGAGTTTCGAAAGTTCTCGCCGGAAGGGCGCTTCGCCCACTATGTGGTGATGGCAACCGCGCTCGGTGGCCCGGCCTGGAACTCGCCCGGCGTGCCTTACAGCGATTATGAAAACGCTGCTGGCACGGGGCAGATTCACATGTGGTTCCCCGCCGTCAGCAACTGACGAGAGGAGCAACAATGCGATTGGCCAACTACCGAGGGCGGGCCACGATCGTCATCGACGGCTTTGCGGTCGACGTTCAACAGGCAGGCGCTGGGTCGCTGGGTAGCGACCCAATGCTGCTCAGCGATCTCGCTCACCACGACGCGCTGCGCGCGATCGCCAGTTCGGCGCGAGCAAGCGACTGGCCGCCACTGGACGAACTGCACCTCGGTGCACCCGTGCCGCGGCCCCCCAAAGGTTTTGGAGTCGCGCTCAACTACCGACAGCACGCGATCGAGAGTGGCCGCGAGTTGCCGACGGAGCCCCACTTGTTCGCAAAGACCGAGAACTGTGTGTGCGGGCCGTTCGACGAAATTGTCGTGCCCGCCGGGTGCACGCATGTTGACTACGAAGCAGAATTGGTCATTGTGTTCGGGCGCACGTGCAAGGACGCGACCCGCGACAACGCTTGGAGCTTTCTCGCCGGCGTCACGGCTGGGCAAGACATCTCCGATCGCGCCGAGCAGTTTCGCCTACCAGTGAAGCAGTTCACGGTTGCGAAGTCGTACGACACCTTCGGGCCGATCGGGCCCTACTTGGTCACCGCCGACGAGTTGGCGAACCCCGACGCGCTGGCACTCGAGGGTCGTATCAGTGGTGAGGTCATGCAGCACAGCAACACCAGCGACCTCATCTTCGACGTGCCCGCGCTGGTCGTATGGCTGAGTCGTTACATCACTTTCCAGCCCGGTGATCTGGTGTGGACCGGTACACCTGGCGGGGTCGGTGAAGCGCGCACTCCGCAACGATTTCTGCGGGCAGGCGACGTCGTCGAGACTGAAATCGAAGCCATCGGGACAATGCGTAATCCAGTCGTCGAGAAGTAGGGAATGCAGCGAGTGCCCTCATGGTTGCAGCACCCATGGAACTCAACACCGCGCTCGACTTCATTCGTTCACGACAGAACGGCGTTCTCGTCACGCTAAAGCGCGATGGCCGACCGCAGATGTCGAACATCACGTACGCGTTGGGTGCTGACGGATTCGTACGCATCTCGATCACAGCCGATCGCGCAAAGTTCAATAACCTGCGCCGTGATGCCCGTGCATCGCTCTACGTGTCCAAGGAAGACTTCTGGGGCTACGTGGTGATCGACGCCGATGCAGAGTTGACTCCGGCTGCTGCCGATCCGAACGACGCGACGGTTGAGGAGTTGGTCGTGCTGTATCGCGACGCGGCTGGCGAACATCCGAATTGGGACGAATATCGCGCGGCGATGGTCAGCGATCGCCGGGTCGTGGTGCGCCTGAAGCCGGCGCACGCCTATGGCATGGGTATCGACTAGTACAATCGAACTGAGTGGAACAGCATCTAAAAGTTCTTCTCGGCAATCACAATCTGGATTACCTAGCGGGAACTGAAACATGGACGTACACGCTCGCCGCCGAGCTACGGCGCCTTGGCCACTCGGTAGTTGCCTTCTCTCCTTGGTTAGGGCAGATCGCCAACCGATTAGAGGCCATCGGCGTTAGATGTGTTTCGTCGTTGGTGAACGCGGATGTGCCGAACGTCATAATCTGCAACCATCACGACATCACGATGGAGTTGCATCACCGATTTCCCCGTGTGCCAATCATCGCGACTGTGCATGGCACTATGCACAAAGACTCTCAAAGCCACGAGCTTCTGCCGGAACACCCGGTCACCGATTTCAAGGTCGATCAATACTTCGCGGTGTCTGAGGAGATCCAAGGACTCCTGCTGAAGGATTACAGCATCGAGTCACTGATAGTTCGAAACTTCTTCGACTTGACTCGGTTCAGCCCATCGCAAGCTCCGCCCAAAGCAACTCCGCGAACAATCGTCCGCAACGATAACTACGGCACTCGCCACGATGAAGCGCACGAAGTCATTGAGCAAGTGGCCGCGCACTATGGCGCGGACCTCCGACTCATCGGCGCCAACTTCGAAGAGACCTGGGAGATCGAAAGTGTGCTCCGGAAATCCGATGTCGTGGTGGGCATGGGTCGCAGTGTCTTGGAGGGGTTTTGTATGGGCAAGGTTGCCCTCGTGCACGGCCGATGGGGTACTGGCGGCGTTCTGAACCAGGACACCTATGACCTGTTGAAGCAAACCAATTTCAGCGGCCGCAACAGCAACGGAAGGGTTGCTTCGTCCGCGGAGATCATCGAGATGATCGATAACGCGATTGCGCACCCGCCGCTGGGTTGGCAGCGAGCGGTGGTTCTTGAAAGTCATGATGTCCGAAAGGCCGCGACGACGTTCATCGAGCATGCTCAACGTTTGCGCACGGCGATAACTGTCGATCTCTGTTGCGTTGTGCTATCGGTCGGCCATCCACCCGAGCTCGCCGCGGCAGTGCAGTCGCTGCTCGATCAGTCTCAGCCCATTGAGATCGTCGTGGTGAACTCCGGTGGCGGAACTGCTGCGCCCGCTTTGGTGGCCTCACCGGAGGTCCGCATAGTCGAACTTCCGCAACGCGTTCTTCCCGGGGCTGCACGCAATACGGGAATCGCTGCGACGTCGGCCCCCTACATCTCGTTCTTAGCTGCCGACTGCACCGCCGAGGAAGGTTGGGTGCGCGAGCGACTCAGTGCCCATCGGCAAGGTGCGCCAGCCGTCGCGAGTGCCGTGACCAATCCGTTTCGCAGGAACTTGGCAGCGTGGACGTCGTACATTTCGCTCTTCAGTCGGCGGATGCCGGGCGTGCCATCGGAGAGCGCACTTCTGTACGGAGTGTCGTACGAGCGTGGCGTGTTCGAGCGCTTTGGTCTCTTTCGCGAAGACATGCGCGGAGGCGAGGACACTGAGTTTCACCAACGGCTAAACCAGGAGGTGGAGATTCGCTGGGTGCCAGCAATAAGGACAGCGCATCGCCACTCACGCAGTTTTGTTGCACTGCTGCGCGACCACTATCGACGCGGCCGCAGGAGCGCCGCCGCGTGGCAGCAACTCAACGGCCCCCGTTCGTTCGCAGTAATGAAGAATGCAATCTTGCGTGCCCCTTCCAGCACGCGAACTGCCTGGCGTGCCGCAAACCCAGGTGAGCGTCGCTGGATATTCGCAGCCGGGCTGCTGCTCGTCTTCCCGACGATTGCGTACGCGATTGGCTCTCTGATGCATACCGCCTCCATCGATGGGGAAGCAGAGTGACGTTTCGGCGGTTTCGCAGGCGGCCGCGCATCCTGGCACTTCTGGCATTTCGCAACGAGCTGCGTTTTCTACCCGACTACTTCGAGAGCATCGCGCCACTGGTCGACGGGATCATCGCACTCGATGACGGCTCCACAGATGGCTCAACCGAGTTCGTGTCGCAGCGCAAGGAAGTCCTCGAACTGATTCACCTGCCGCCGAGCGTGCCGCATGTGTGGAACGACGCGTTGAATCATCGACGACTCGTCGAAGCGTCATGGCGGCACAATCCCGACTGGCTGATCGGCGTCGACGCCGACGAGCGACTAGAGAGTGGATTCCGGGCTCGCGCAGAAGCCGAAATCGTCCGTGCGAAGCGCGAGGGGCATCGGGCATACCGCGTGCAAGTTCGAGAGATCTGGGACGATCCGCTCCAGTTTCGCGCTGACGGCGTGTGGGGTCAGAAGAGCTCAGCTCGCTTATTCGAGGCGCGACTCGATCACGAGTTTCACATGCAGCAGTTTCATTGCTACTGGGCACCGCTCAACAGCATGGAAGATGGCGACTTCCCTCACGCGGATCTAATGCTCTATCACCTCCGAATGTTGCGCGAGGAAGACCGTCAGCTTCGTCGGCTGCGTTACGAGACACTCGATCCGAATCGAGAGAGCCAGGCCATGGGATACGGCTACCTGACCGATCCGACGGGTCTTCGCCGAGAGTGGCTGGCGCCCGGCCGCGAGTACGTTCCGGTGCGAGAGTACTAGCACGATGCTGGCCGAATAGGCAGGTTGACGCATCCGCTCGCTAGTTCAGCGACCTCTTGGCGGGCTAGCGCATTGCTCAGTGGTCGTTTGCGCGCGTGTTACTTTGCTTCCTAACTATCCGCCGCATGGGGGCAGCGGATCTTGATGAGGGGACCAAACTCGCATGTCTACTGATGTACCGAGGCTCGCTCAGGGCCAGCTATCAACTCTCGACTGCGTGGCGCAGTCGTTAGCCGTCGGCCCAGTCTTTTCCGGCGCTCTCCTCGGCGGCATCCTCGCCGGCCTCAGCGGCGGAGTCGGGCCGTTCGTCATCGTGCTCACAGTCATCGGTGTGCTCGGTCTTGGCCGCATCGTCGCAGAGTTCGCGAAGCGATACAGCGGCACTGGAACGGTTTATGAATTCATCGCCCGCTCGCTCGGGCAGCGCGCCGCTGTCTTCGCTGCTGGTGTGTACCACCTCGCGGCCACCGCGCTCGCCGGGCCTGGCATCGCAATCATCGGGGGTCTCCTCGCACGCGACTTCTTCAACGCTCACATGGGCATCGACTGGGCGTGGTGGGTGTGGGCCTTGATCGTGACGGTGATCATCTTCGGCGTCAACGTCGTCGGCGTGAAGATCTCGATGAAGGCACAGCTCGCGCTGATCGCGGTTTCGGTGCTGCCGTTCATCATTCTGTTCTTCAAGGTGCTCTTCGACGGCCCGAACGAGAACAGTGTCGACTCGTTCAACCCGAGCAATGTGGCCGAGGGCGGTTCGGTCTTTAAGGGCCTGCTGTTCGCGATCCTGATGTTCGTCGGCTTCGAGTTGTCGGCGGCGCTCGGTGAGGAGACCAAGGACCCGAAGAAGTCGATTCCGCGTGCGGTGTTGATCACGATCGCGGTTACGGGCGCCTTCTACATCATGACGCAGTACACGCTGGCGGTCGGTGCGACCGAGGCGGGTTTCGACTTCGCCCCGATGGCTGAGGTTGAGCTCAGCCGATTCTTCGGGATCTGGATCGAGTTGGCGGTGTTGCTCGACATCATCGCCGTCGGCATTGGGTTCCAGTTGGCCGCTGCACGAGGTGTGTTCTCGATGGCTCGCGACGGAGTGCTACCCAAAGCGCTGTCGCGAACAAACGCCAAGCAGTTGCCGATTGCGGGCAGCATCACCGTCTTCGGAGTCGCGGTCGTGACCACCCTGATCGCGCTCGTCAAGTACGGAACCGATCTCGTCGATCCTGCTGGTCCGGATCTGTTCTTCAACGCGGATGTCTTCAACGGCTTCCTCGGGACCACCGTGATCGGCGGCATGCTGATCTGCCTTGTGTACGTGCTGGTGTGTTTGGGCGCCTTGAAGCTGTTCGCGACAAAGAACCCGATCGACCTAGTGGCCGCTGTCATTGGGCTCGCGACTTGTGCTGGCGGTGTCGCTGCGCAGTTCATCGAGGGCACGAAGCCGGCACCGAGTTACGAGTGGGGACGCACGCTCGGCATCGCCCTCGCTGTGTTGGTCGCCATCTGGGCCGCCGTCGCGAAGAAGGCCGTCGTCGACAAGGTTGCACAGCACGCGATGGAGCACTAAGACTCGCGCCATGGGTAACCGCCGAGTACGAGTGATGTGGTGCGATCTCAACGGGTTGTCGCACGGGCGCTATGTGCCCGAGCGCCGCCTCGGCGAGCATGGGCACCACGCAGTCACCACGCTGACAATGAATGTGCAGCGCGACATCCTGCCAATCACCGGCTATGCCGCCGACGTTGGATTTCCGGACCTTTCCACAGTCCCGCTCGTCGACACGCGACGGGCGGGCTGGGAGGTCGACACCGACGTTGTCATGGCCGACCTCGAATTCGACGGCGAGCCGTTGGCGATCGGACCGCGCAATGCGCTCAAGCGTGCAGTGCAGGCGTGGCACGCACTCGGCTACGAGCCGATGCTTGGCTTCGAGATGGAGTTCTACGTGATGCAACCCGACGCCGACGCGCCGGGTGGCTTCTCGCCGCTCAACATTCCGTCGCACCGCGTGTACGGCGTCGGTACCGGCGGCGACAACACGGGGCTGATGTTCGATCTGTTCGACGCCGCCGAGGACTCTGAACTCGACCTCGAAGGAGTGATGGGTGAATTCCATCCCGGCCAGATGGAACTGAACATGAAGTATGGTCCCGCGCTCGACGCAGCGGATCGTGCGTTCATTTGCAAGGACATGACACGCGAGATTGCGAGTCGCAAGGGCTACTGCATCACGTACATGGGACGGCCGAGCGCGATGCTCGTTGGCAGCGGTTTGCACGTCAACTTCTCGTTACTGCCGCTGAAGGGCGGCTCGAACGCGTTCGACGATCCAAAGGCTGAATACGGGTTCTCGTCGCTGACGCGTCAATGTCTCGGCGGACTGATTCATCATCACGAGGCGTTAGCCGCGCTGTCGGCGCCGACGATCAACAGTTACAAGCGACTGGTACCCGGCATCATCGCGGGCTATTGGGCCAACTGGGGTCTTGACAATCGGATGAGCACCTACCGCATTCCATGCGAGCGCGGCGCGGCTACGCGCATCGAGAACCGGATGCCTTGCGGTTCAGCAAATCCGTATCTCGCTGCCGCAGTCATGTTGAATGCTGCGCTGCTGGGTGTTGTCGATGGCATGGACTGCGGTCTGCCGCAGATCGGCGACGGCGACGCGGACCCCAACACAGATCGGCACACGCCGCACACCCTCACCGAGGCGATCGATGCATTCGAAGCCGACTCGGTGTTGTGCGAGGCGATGGGCTCCGACCTGACCCGCGCCTACATCGCGATTCGTCGCGACGAAGTAGCGCGTTGGGAAGCAGCCGGCAACGAGTGGTCGGCCGACGAGGTCACGCCCTGGGAGCTGAACGAATACCTGCCGTTCTACTAGTTGCTCTTATTGGGCTCGAGGCCCAGCAACGGCAGACATTCGGCAACTCCATGCAACGTGATGTCGTCGCGCTGTAGGCGCTCGAGGAAGTCAGCGCGGCTCATTTCGAATAGCGCCATTTCATCGGCGGTCTCACGGCGGATCATTCGCTTGTGACCGTTCTCCGTGTACCCCAGGCTGCGAGTGACGCCTAGCGAGGGTCCGTTGTCGCTCCATGCGCCGGTCGTTGCGTGTTCGGCTGCGAACCCGATGAAACCGAGTTGTAGCGAAGCGAGACGCATCTCCTTTCCAATCCCTTTGCCCTGGTATTCGCGGCCCAACCACGATCCGGTTTCGAATGCGCGCAGCGTGCGGAAGTTGGTGGTCAACAGTGCAGTAGTTCCGACCACGGTGCCGTCGACGATCGTGGCGAGGCTGATTGTCCACGAATCGGGAGTCGTCTCCGCGCGGTTCTTCCAATAGAACTGCAGCGAGTTCCATTCGAGTTGCGGGGAACGTACATCCGTCCACGGAATGCCAAACGGCATCGTGTCGGCGTCGTGGATGCCCTTCGCGGCGAGCAGTGCGATCTCGGTAGCGAGTTCGTCGTCGAGGTAACGCAACTCGAGTCGCGGCGTGCGCACTTGCAGATCAAACAAAGGCCACACCGGATGCGTCATCCAACCATTGTGACTCACCCCAGCGCGTCAAGACTCAGGAATATGCGGGCGACAAGTTCTGTGTCAGCGCACAGAAGTTGTGTCGCTCTGTGCGCTGACACAGAACCGGATCAGTCACCGGGCTTACCGGGCTGTTCATGGGTTCATGCGCTCGAGCATCGTGGCCATCTGTTGATGGACCAGGTTCACTGCTTGTAGCGGGCGGATCATCACGCGGAACTCGACAATGCGACCGGCTTCATTGCAGCAGATGATGTCGACACCGTTGACGTACTTGCCTTCGACCGTGGTCTCGAACTCGAGTACAGCGGTGTCGCCTGCGAGCACTTGCTTGGTGTAGTGGAAACCGGACCCGTCAGATGACGACTTTTCGCCGGGCAGCGTTTGGCCCGCGGCTTGCAGATACAGCGTCGTGATCGCTTTGCCGCGCTGCGGCGTGTAAACGATCGGCGAATAGAACACGACATCGTCGTCGAGCAGCTCATCGAGCCCGCCCGGAAGATCACCCTGCAGGTACGCGTGCCAACGCTCGATCACCTGCGCGATCAAGACGGCTCGCGTTCGGCTTCGGCTCGGTTCGCTTTGTACCAGTCGATCGTCGCTTGCAAGCCTTGCTCGAACGGCATCTGCGCGCGCCAACCGAATTCGGCCTCGGCGCGGGCCGGATCGACGCGTCGACGCGGTTGCCCGTCGGGCTTGGTCGGATCCCACACCAACTCACCGTCGTAGCCAACCATCTGTGCGATCAGTTCGACCGTCTCACGAATCGTGATCTCGCGGTTCGTTCCGAGGTTCACGGGCTCGCTGTCGTCGTACAACTCGGCGGCAAGCACGATCGCTTCGGCAGCATCATCGACGTAGAGATATTCGCGGCTGGCAGTGCCGGTGCCCCACACTTCGATCTTCTCGTTGCCTTGCTCCTTGGCCTCGACACAACGCTTGATCCGGGCGGGGATCACATGGCTGACCGACGGGTGGAACTTGTCGCCAGGTCCGTAGAGGTTGGTCGGGATCAAGTACGCGAAGTGCTGCCCATACTGTGCGCGATTGACCTGCGCGTGGATGAGATGTGCCTTCTTGGCGATGCCGTACGGAGCGTTGGTCTCTTCCGGGTAACCATCCCACAGGCTCGACTCGCGAAACGGCACCGGTGTGAATTTCGGATACGAGCAGACCGTGCCGAGCAGCACTGTCTTGTCGACCGACGGAGCAACCCGAGCGGCCTCGATGATGTGCGTACCCATCAACAGATTGTCGAGATACAGCGAGGCTGGCGCTTCTTGGTTGTAGCCAATCCCGCCAACTCGCGCCGCCAGATGCACTATGTGGCTTGGCGTCGTGTCGGCCAGCAGCCGCTCGGCAACACCGGGCACGGTGAGGTCGTAATCGCGACTGCGGGGAACGGAAACCTCGGCTCCGAGCGCCCGCAGTTTGCCCACGACGACGCGACCGAGAAAACCGGCGCCACCTGTGACGACGACTCGCCGACCGTTCCAGAAGCCCGTCATGCCAAACCCCTCATGCCAAACCCCTCATTTCGAGCCCCTCATGTGCGTCATGCTATGTCGCGGCAAGGCATGATGGGTCGTGTGCGAGTCGCGTACACACTTGAACAATGCTGGCATCGGGTTCCTGGCGGCACCGGTGTGGCCGCGCTGCGAATTGCCGAGGCGTTAGGCCCGCACAACGACGTTCGCCTGATGGGCGTCGCTGGCCGCCACCGACGATTGCCGCCGGAGCCATGGGTTCCGGGGATCCCGGTCGCGCAACTTCCGATCGCTTCGCCGTGGCTCTACGAGACGTGGTTGCGCATGCAGTGGCCGAAGGTCGAAGTTGCGACCGGGCCGGTCGACATCGCCCACGCCACCACGCTCATTCCCTGCCCGACCGATGCCAAGCTGGTCGTGACCTTGCACGACCTCGCCTTTCTGCACGACCCAAAGCAATTCACGCGCCAGGGTGTGCGTGTGTTCCGCAAGAGCCTGCAGCAGATTCGTCAACGCGCCGACATGGTGCTGTGTTGCAGTCAGGCAACTATGGACGACTGCGTGAGCGCGGGTATTGGCGCCGATCGATTGCGACTGGTGCCGCTGGGTGTTGAAACAACGCGCGCAGATGCCAAAGAGATCGCGCGTGTGCGGACTGCTCGCGCGCTGCCCGACGAGTACTTATTGTTTGTCGGCACGGTCGAGCCACGCAAGAACTTACGGCGCCTGGTCGCAGCACTCGACCTCCTTGGCGACGCGGTGCCGCCGTTGGTTGTTGCTGGCGCCGAAGGTTGGGGAGACACCGGTGTCGAGGAAGGTGAGCGCGTTCGCTTCCTTGGTTTCGTGCCGAACGCCGACCTCGGCGGTCTTTACGGCGGAGCAAGCGTGTTCTGCTATCCCAGCGAGCGCGAGGGTTACGGCCTTCCCGTCTTGGAAGCAATGGCGCAAGGCGTCCCTGTGGTTACCAGCCGCGGCACCGCTACGGAGGAAACGGCGGGCACCGCAGCAGTTCTCGTCGATCCGAAAGACCCCATCGACATCGCGCGCGGAATCTTAGAGGCCAGTCACCGCCGTAAGGAGTTGCATGCCAAGGGCCTGGCGCGTGCGCAACGTCGCAGTTGGTCGACGACCGCCGACCTCACTGCCGCTGTGTATCGCGAGCTCGCCGGCTGATGCAGTCCAGCGTGAACAACGAAGTCTTGGTGAACCTTCTGTGGTGCGTGCCAGGGCAGGTTGGTGGATCGGAGGAGTATCTCGTGCGCCAACTGCTCGGCCTCGCTGAACAACCCGAGCAGCGCTGGAACCTGACGGCGGCGGTGGCGCGGGGACTCTCGGCCGCGCATCCGGAACTGACTGGCGTTGCGCGCATGATCGAGCCGAGCTTCGACAGCCGGAGTCGTGTTCGACGGATTGTCGGCGAGGCGACTTGGCTACGCCGCACGTCGGCTAATGCCGCGCTCGTGCACCACGGTGGCGGCACTGCACCGTTGCGCGCGCGGCGGCCGTATGTCCTCACCGTTCACGATCTGCAGTTCCGCACGTACCCGCAGTACTTCTCACGGGCAAAGCGCGCGTACCTGTCGGCTGTGATCCCGCGTTCGGTGCGTCGCGCCGCGGTGGTTACGGTTCCGAGCGAGTACGTGCGCGACAGCGTGATTGCGGCGTATAAGGCATCGCCGGACCGGGTGGTGGTCGTGCCACATGGCATCGAGCCGACACTCGCCAACGACGTCACTCCCGCCGACGAATTGCGCGATCGCTTTGAATTGGGCCCCGGCCCGATCGTGGTGTACCCCGCCGTCACCCATCCGCACAAGAACCATCGCTTCTTGCTCGCGCTGCTGCGCGAACGGTGGACGGACCCCGACTTGCGGTTGGTGCTTGCTGGCGGTGTCGGCGCCGCCGAGCACGAGGTCGCGGCAGCGACCGACCCGCGTGTTGTTCGCCTGGGGCGAGTGTCGGCGGCCGATCGCAACGGGCTGTTGACGATGGCCGACGCGATGGTCTTTCCCAGCGAGTATGAAGGCTTTGGCGCGCCGCTGATTGAGGCGATGGCGCTGGGCGCGCCGGTGATTTGTAGCAACGCCACGTGCATACCGGGCATTGTCGACAACGCTGGTCTTGTGTTGCCGGTGGAACTTGATGCATGGGCTGGCGCGCTCGATGAGGCGCGTCGCCGCCGCACGGAACTCGTCGCCGCTGGCAAACAGCGGGCGCTGGCGTTTACCTCGTTCGCTAGCGGTGCCGCGCTGGCGGCTGCGTACGACCAAGCAGTGCGCACATGAAGGAGCGCGAGTCGGATTCGTTGCGCATAGCGGTGCTGTGCCCGCACTTTGCGCCCGACACTGCACCAACCGGCGTGGTGTTCACCCGGATCGTGCACGAACTCGCTGCTCTCGGCCACGAACTGCATGTGATCACCACGTTGCCGTGGTACCGCGAACATGCGATCGAGCCGGAGTGGCAGAGCAAAGGTTGGAAAGGCAAGTTGGTTCGACGCGAGTCTGTGCCTTGGGGATCGATCACGCGGGTGCATCCGTTTCCGGGCGCCGACAAGCGCAACCTGTTGCGTCGCGCTGCAGGCTTCGTCGGTTTCAGCGCGCTGGCGGGTCTGACATCACTGCGCGGTGGGCGAGTCGATGCCGTGATCGCGATGTCGCCACCTCTCACGCTTGGACTCACCGGCTGGGGAACGCATCTGATTCGTCGTGGACCGCTGGTGTTCAACATCCAAGATGTGTTTCCCGACGCGGCAGTAGCGACCGGCGCGATCACCAACCGTGCTGTGATTGCTGTTGCGCGTCGGCTGGAACGAATCAGTTATCACCGCGCCGCGGCGGTGACTGTTCTCTCCGACGATCTGCGCGACAACGTCGTCTCCAAAATGAAGGCATCACATCAGTCGCGCGTCCATGTCATTCCGAACTTCGTCGACACCGAGGTCATCAGGCCAGCCGACCGGATGACGGACCTTCGACGCGAACTTGGAATTGGCGACGAGCCGGTCGTTCTCTACGCGGGCAACATCGGGTTCTCGCAGTCGCTCGAAATGGTGATCGACGCGGCAGTGGAGTTTCCCGATGTGATGTTTCTCATCAACGGCGACGGCGCTGCCCGCGGGGCGTTACAGGATCGAGCGGTAGCGCTGCGCAATGTCGTCTTCAGCGGTTATCAACCGGCGCAACGGTTGCCGGAGGTGCTCGCCACCGGCGACATTCACTTGATCCCACTGAAGACTGGCCTTGGTCGCGTCAGCGTTCCGTCCAAGACATACTCGATCCTCGCTGCCGGTCGCCCAGCGCTCGCCGCCATCGACGCGGGCACCGAAGTGCCGCGGATTCTGCAGTCAAGCGGTGCTGGTGTAGCGGTCGAGCCCGATCAGCCGCAACAGTTCGTCGCTGCGCTGCGGTCCATGCTGGCCGATCTGCCGGGCTGGAGGGCGAAGGGTGCCGGCGGCCGCGAGTGGGTGTTACAGGCAGCCTCCCCGCAAGCCGTTGCGATGGAGTACGAACGGCTGATTCGCTCTCTCGCCTGAGCGTTGCGGGCAGTCGGCAGGCCAGCTTTTGGCCGATCCAGGCGCTAGCCTCGCTCCCTCGTGGCTCCGTCATCGTCCGCCAAAAAAGTTGCCAAGCTTGCTTCGCGCGGTAAGGGCAAGAAGGTCCGCTTCTCCAGCGGTACCACCTTCCCGACCATCGTCGGCGCTGCCCTTCTCGCGATGATCGCGCTGATCACCTATTCCAAGACCAGCTTGCCGGGCCTCGAGACCGGCCCGCCGCAGCCCACCGATCTGTGGTCCGAGGCTTACGGCATTCGGGTCTGCGACACGTTTCTTCCGCACGTTGAGGGCACGATCTTGGAACTGACCGAGGATGCCTCAACCGGCGACGAGGCAACGGTGCAAGGCGGCGTCGCCGACGGCGACGGCATCATCCACTATCACGCGCAAGAAGGCGGCAACACCGGTCGCAAGGCCAAGCTCAGCGTGTTCCTCGACATCTACAACATCAAGCTGAGCGACGACAAGTTGGAAGTGCCCGCTGCGCTGGTGGGCGAAGGCGAAGCGAACTCGTGGGATGTTGGCGACGACAATGTCTTTCAGGGCACGCCCTGCGATGGCAAGAAGGCCGTCATCACGGTGCGCGTCTGGAACGACTACACGACCGGGGCGTTTGAAGACAAGGTCACCGACTTCGGCAATCAGCGCTTCACGCGTAACGGCATGATCTTCGTGATCGCGGTTGTACCCAAGAGCGACAACCCGGACATTCCGAAGCCGTCACATTTCTGCCAGTTGGAGGACTTGGGAGTTGTCGGTTCCGGCGACGGCTGTCGAACGGGTGGCACGGCAACGACCGTTGTCACCAGCGATACGACTAGCGACACGACTTCGACGACTGCCGTGACGACTTCCACGATTGCGGCAACGACCACGACCGGCGGCTGATGCGCGCTGTCGTGCTCGTTGGTGGGTTCGGCACTCGGTTACAGCCGTTAACACTCTCGACTCCGAAGCCAATGCTGCCGGTTGGCCACGTGCCAATCATCGAGCGACTGGTCGCCAACTTGGGCCGTAGCGGTGTCTCCGATGTGACATTCGCGCTCGGCTTCAAGCCGGAACCATTCATCGAAGCGTTCCCGACCGGGGAGTGCGCGGGCGTGGCGTTGCACTACGCCGTTGAACCATCACCGCTCGACACGGCAGGCGCCATTCGATTCGCCGCCGAAGCGGCGGGTATCGACGAAACGTTCGTGGTCGTGAACGGCGATGTGCTGACGGATCTCGATGTTGCGCAACTCGTCCGCTTTCACCGCGATCGCGGCGCCGAAGCGACGTTGCATCTGATTCCCGTTGCCGATCCGTCGTCGTACGGCGTCGTCGGCCTGGATGCCGACGGTCGCGTCGCACAATTCGTCGAGAAGCCGGCGCCGGGTACGGCGCCGAGCAATCTGGTCAACGCCGGTACTTACATCCTCGAACCGTCGGTGTTGCAGCGCATCCCGAGTGGCGAGAAGGTCTCGATTGAACGGGTCACGTTCCCTGCGGTTGCAGCGGCGCGAGGGCTGTTCGGACTAGCGACCGACGACTACTGGATCGACACCGGCCAACCCGAGTACTACCTGCAAGCGAACCTCGATGTGCTGTCCGGTATGCGTCGTCACGATTCTGCGGTCTCCGTCCACGAGGCTGCCCATGTGCACGAGACCGCGGTGATCGACGATGCGCTCATCGGACCCGGCGCGACAGTTGGTAGACACGCGGTCGTGCGTCGCAGTGTCGTGTTGCCCGGCGCGGCAATCGACGATGGAGCGACGGTGAGCGACTCGATGGTGATGGGTCGCGTGGGCGCTGCGGCGGTGGTGCACGGTTGTGTGATCGGCGCCACCGGTGAGGTTGCGCCCAACGAACACGTAGACAACGAACGCCGGCCGCAACCGACAGCGAAGTGAGCCTGGTGACGACCGGCGCACAGTCGCTAGCGGCGGGCTGCGGCGAGTGTTCTGCGCGCTAGTTCTGGGCCGACGTCCTTCTCGCTCATCACGCTTGGGGTAACGACCACTCTCATTCCCGCTGCCTCAATTGCTGGCACGTGGGCTCTGTCGAGCGGGTCGATCACCAGCGTTGCCGCGATGTCCGCATAGAGGCGGGCGACGCCGACGACCGATGGTTCGTGGCCGAGTTCGCGCAGCATCTGAGCGGCTGGTCCTTTCAGCGCCACGCCACCGACGATTGGCGAAATCGCGACGACTGATTCGCGACGCGCGTTGAGAATTTCGTTGACATCGCCGAGCGCGCGGATTGGTGCGATGGACACCAGCGGATTCGATGGTGCGACGACGACGACCTCGCTGTCGGCCAGCGCCGCTCGCACCAATGGCGGAAGTGACGCTTCCGCAGCGCCCGCGAAGCGAATCCCTTCAACTGGCACGTTGTGGCGACGCTGAACGAAGTACTCCTGAAACGGAACCTCAACCCGTTCCTCACGGAGGGTCACCATCGTCGCCACGCTTACATCGGTCATCGGTAGCAGCCACTGCTCGAGGCCCCACGCAGCCGCGATCTCGGCAGTCACGAGTGTCAGCGGAGCGCCCTCGGCTAGTCGGGCCGTGCGATAGAGATGCGTCGCCAAATCCTTGTCGCCCAGGTTGAACCAGGTCGGCGCGGCTGTAGAGCCATCCGGCCTGACTGCCGCGTATCGCTCCAAAGACTCCATCGCGCGCCACGATTCACCGCGCAATCCCCAGCCGCGGTCGGGATCGATGGCACCTGCCAGCGTGTAGATGACGGTGTCGATGTCGGGCGAGATCGAAAGCCCATGCAGGACGGTGTCGTCGCCGGTGTTGATGATTGCTGTGGTGTCGGCGCGAGAGTGCACGCCCGCGAGGGCACGCATGAAACGAGCCGCGCCGACTCCACCACAGAGGACAGTGACAGAGCGAGTCATAGCCAGCCGTCTGTGTCGCCGTCAGCGACCTGCCGGTACACCCCGGCGAGTTCGGCAGCGCACTTCTCCCAGGTGAACTCGCGCCAGCGCACACCGCCAGCCGCTACGAGTCGGTCACGTGCTGCGGAGTCGGTGAGCGCAACGCGCATGTTTGACGCGAGCGTGGCGATGTCGGTCGGGTCGCTCAGCAGAACCGCTTCGCCTCCGACTTCGGGGATCGAACCGACGTTGCTCGCGACGATCGGCAAACCGGCCTGCATCGCGTCGAGCAGCGGAAATCCAAACCCTTCGTCGAGCGACGGATAGGCGAGCAAGCTCGCGTGATGAAGTAACCAGGAACGGACATCGTCCTCGATGCGACCTGCGAAGGAGACGCGATTGGATGCGGAACCAAGCGAGTCGATAGCGGTGTCGATCGCCGCTCGGTCGTCGCCGTCAGATCCGGCGAGCACGAGATGCAGCTCGGGGATCGTTGTCGTCAACTCGCCGAATGCCTTCACCAGCGCGGGCAGGTTCTTGCGCCGCTCGAGTTTGCCGACGGCGAGTACGAATGGTGCGCCATCGAGACCGCTGATCGGTGCACGAGTCGGTGGGGGAGGCAGCGGCAATGCGCCCAGGTACACGGTGACGACCCGCGCGCCTGGCATCAACTCGCGTACGGCCCGCGTGCTCGCATGCGAACTCGTGTGCACGACCGCGCCGTCGGCGACGGCGCGCTGTAGCACCTGCCCTGCCCGTGCGACCGCCGGCTGTGCATCGCGTGGGCTGCGCAGAAACCAGCAGTCGTAGACCGACACCAACCGTGGAATGCTGCATGGCGGCACGACGTAATTCGTGCCGTGAACGATCGACATGTCGCCCAGCCAGCGGTCGGCGCGGGGCCAGTCGCCCTTCGCCCACAGTCGATGTGCCAGGACCGCCGGCAGGGGCAGTCTGCGCACGTTCGAACCGGGCCGAGCGCGAAACGACAGCAGGTAGTCACGGAGCTTGACGTCGTCTCGTTGCAGTAGTGCTGACCGCATGGCGTCAACCGCGTATCCGATGCCGGTCCGTTCGCCGAAGAGGGGACCGATGTCAAAACCCACGCGCAGCTCAGCAAGTTCAGCCATCCGAAGGCGCAGGCTAGAGGCCTTGCCCCTAGACTCGGCGCCTCTGCCCGCCGCCTCGTAACCAAGGAACCCCATGCCCCGAGCGTTTATCACCGGAATCACCGGCCAGGATGGCCAACATCTCGCCGAATTCCTGCACGCCAAGGACTACGAGGTCTTTGGCCTCGTCAAGGGCCAAAACAACCCGCGCATGGTCCAAATGCGCGAAGAGTTCCCTTACGTCGAGCCGGTACCGGGCGATCTCGCCGATTTGCCGTCGCTGGTGAAGGCGCTTGAGTACGCACAACCCGATGAGGTCTACAACCTTGGTGCCATCTCGTTCGTCGCGATGAGCTTCAACCAAGCAGAGCTCACCGCCAATATCACTGGCCTCGGGGTGTTGCGGATGCTGGAAGCGATCCGCATGGTTGGCGGTGCCAGCGAGAACACGATTCGCCTCTATCAGGCGAGCAGCAGCGAGATGTTTGGCAAGGTGCGCGAAACCCCGCAGACCGAACGCACGCCGTTTCACCCGCGTTCCCCCTACGGCTGCGCCAAGGTCTTCGGCCACGACATCGTTGTCAACTACCGTGAGAGCTACGACCTCTTTGCATGCAGCGGAATTCTGTTCAACCACGAAGGTCCGCGCCGCGGCCTCGAGTTCGTCACCCGTAAGGTCACCAACTCTGTCGCACGCATCAAGCTCGGTTTGCAGAAAGAAATCGTGCTCGGCAACCTCGACAGTAAGCGCGACTGGGGTTATGCCGGCGACTACGTGAAGGCGATGTGGCTGATGTTGCAGCGCGATCAGCCCGACGATTTCGTTATCGCTACGGGCGTGGCGCACAGCATCGAAGAGCTGGTGCGGTTCGCGTTCGCTGAGGTGGGTATCGAGAACTGGCGCGATTACGTGCGTCAGGACCCGAAGTTTTTCCGCCCCGCTGAGGTCGACCTGCTAGTCGGCGATTCCACCAAGGCGCGCACGGAACTCGGTTGGAAGCCGGAAGTCGACTTCCCGACCCTGATCAAGATGATGGTTGCCCACGACCTGAAGTTCGAGAGCGACAAGATTCGCTGAGCGAGTAAACGTCAGGACTCGAACGGCATGTCGGTGATCGCATCGATCAGCGAATCGCCGGAGGGCACAACACCCGAGCGCAACTTGTGGCGCAAGGCGATGGCAAACGCCAGCAGCCCCACCATCGACGACGCGAGCAAACCGATCTCGACCCGACGGAACAGTGGCTCGTGGTTGAGCCATGTGACGAGCATGAACGTGATGCCCGCGCAACCCCAACCCAGTGCGACCAGCTTGTGGCCGCGCAAGGCGATTACTGCCTGCGCCAATGCCAGGGCGAGCATGTAGATAGCGCTGCCTAGCGCCAAGATCGCCAAGGTCTTGGCGCTGAGTTTCGAGTCGTAGAACTTCTCGATAATCACCGGACCCAGAACGAATGCGCCGATGGTTCCGATAACCGCAGCGGCAAGCACGAGCTTCAGCAAGCGACGCAGGCCGTCGCGGAACTCGGCGATTTCGTTGCGTGCCGCCAGTTGCGACAGTCGCGGCAGCAGTGCGGCCTGAACCGCCTGAAACAGAAACAACGGAATGCGGGCGAGCAGGACGCCGTACGTGAACTGGGTGACGAGGTGCTTCTCGTCGGGTTCCGCCAAGATCGTCGCCGCCAACGGTCCGGCGTTCACCAGGCCAGCAGCGAAGATCGAGCCGACCAGTAACCAACCGAGATTCTGTGTGACTTCGCCCCACTCGGCGACTGGGCCGTCGTCGGCGCGCAGTTGCCCGCGGAGCCAGACAAAGAGCACGCCCGGCAGGGGAGCGAACGCAATTGCAAGGCCGTATGGCCCGACCGATTTCACGCCAGCGATAGCGAGCGCGAGGCACGCAACGATGCGCATGACACCGTCGGAGGCCATCACGATTGCGTACGCCTTGAAGCGTCCATGACCACTGGCGATGCCGCGGGCGATGTGTGCAGGCGTATAGGCGATGAAGCCGATCAGTAGTGCCAGAACGAGCACCCAATCGTCGTTGAAGAAGGCCGACGAGATGGCGGAACCGGCGGCCACAATTCCGATTGCGACGATGGTGGCAAGAATTGAGCCGAGCACGATCACCTTGCGCAGCACCGGCTTGCCACCAAGACCGATTGCGCGGCGATGGGCGAGCGCTCGAGCGAGTTCTTGCTCAACCGGTAGGAACACTCCGGGAGCTAGTGCGAACGTGGCAACCCACAGGCTGGTGATCGGCTGTAGTGCCTCATCGCTGCCGAGGGCCTCTTTGCCGACCTTCAGAAAGAGGTAGCTGGCGAGGCCCGCGATGAGCAGGCCGATCCCTACCGGAAGTGTGCCCTCCGGCAGCGGGACGCGAGAGGAAGAGGACGAATCGTCGGAGGCTGCCACGAGGGAGTCGAATCTATCCGCGAGGCGGGCCGAACGGCTCACGCCGCCCGGCCCGTCGCTACTTGCGGTGTGTGTGGGGGTCTAGCTCAGGCGGCTGCCGTTGCCTTTGCCGTTGAGGTCGCCTTTGCGGTGGCCGTTGAGGTTGCCGTTGAGGTTGCCGTTGAGGTTGCAGGTGCAACGCCGACGAGGTCGCGTACTTGCTTGCGTGCGGCCTTGACCAAGCCGTGGGCCTGGCCGACGACGGCGGCTGCCTGGTGCGGTAGACGATCCTCGAACTTCTCGACGGCTGCGTCGATCTTGGTCTCCATAGCAACCACGCGGGTGTCGAGCTTGGCGAACTGCGTCTCGAACTTGCCCAGCATCTGCTCGACCTGGGTCTTGCTGGTGTCGAAGCGGGTGGCGATGTTGCGCACCATCTCGCGACGGCGAACCTGCGCCTGCTGCAGTGCCAGCACGCCGAAACCGACGGTTACGTAAGCGGCATCGCGGACGGCGGCGACCAGCTTCTCGTTGGTGTCGGCTAGGCGGGAAACGTCCAGGCCGGAAATATCAACCGACGGGAACGTTGCGAGCTTGACCTTGCTGTTGAGCGTCTGTGTGACCTTGCTCACGACTTCGTTGACTTTGCCGGTGACTTCGTTGACCTTGTCGTTGACCATCTTGGTGTCCATGTTGGTGTCCTTACTGAAGGTGGCGGGGGCCAGCGGTGTCATTGAGCGCTCCGGTGAAGCGGTACAGATAACAGTGTACCGCAGAGTGCTAACTATTGCAAGCACATGACCGGTTCCGCATGGGTGCCCGCAGCTAGCCTCATCACTTCGTGGAACCGACTGGATCGCTCGCCCCTCCTGTCGTGGTCGTCATGGTTGTCTACGAGCCGGGTGACTGGTTCCAGACAGTCCTCGACGGGGTCGCGGCGCAGGACTACAGCAACCTCAAGTCGCTCTTCCTGCTCGCCGGCGAGTCTGGCGACCTGCCGGACATCATCCGTGCGTCAGTGCCCAACGCCTTCGTCCGCGCCGTCGACGGCAACCCTGGTTTCGGAAGTGCGGCCAACGAAGTGCTGCGGCTGGTGGAAGGCGAGAACGGCTTCTTCTGCTTCCTCCACGACGACGTAGCGCTCGAGGCCGGCGTAATTCGCACGCTGGTGGAAGAGGTGTACCGCTCGAACGGCGGCATCGTTGGCCCGAAGCTCGTCGAATGGGATAGCCCGCGCGTTCTGCAACATGTCGGCCTGGCAGTCGACCGCTTCGGTGAAGTCGATGCCATGGTCGAGCCCGGAGAGCTCGATCAGGAACAACACGACGCGGTGCGCGACGTGTTCGCGGTTCCGACGGCTTGCATGATGGTGCGCGCCGATCTGTTCCGAGCGATCGGCGGTTTCGATACAACGATCGAATTCAGCGGGGACGACGTCGACCTGTGCTGGCGGGCGCACCTCGGTGGCGCGCGAGTACTGGTCGTGCCCGCGGCGCGTGCTCGTCACCGCGAGCGGCTTGAGGAGCGCCAGCCCGATGCGGTCAACGTCGCACGTGCTGCGCGCACGCGTATGCGCACCGTGCTGACGCTGACTGGCGGTCGGCGGTTGCCGCTGCTGATTCTGCAGCTGATCGTGATGACTCTCAGTGAGTCGGTCGTGTTCTTGCTCACGGGTCGGGTGCGGTTGATGCTCGCATCGCTCGGCTCTTTGCTCGGCATCGTGCCGCGCCTCCCCTCGTACCTCGCGCGTCGCCGCTCGTTGGCCGCGCTGCGCAATGTTCCCGACAGCGAGGTCGCTGGCTTGCAGTTGCGCGGCAGCGCACGTTTCGCCACCTACATGCGTTGGCGCGATGCGCGGACGATGGATGCCGACTTCACGACGGAACGCCGTTGGCGCCAGACCGCCGGTAGCGCGCCAGCGTTGGCATGGCTGTCGGTCACACTGCTGGCCCTCCTTGGTAGTCGCTCGTTGATCACCGGTGGCGTGCCGCGATTCGGGCAATTCCTGGCGTTCCCCGCCAGTCCTGCCGACGTGCTGGCGAACTATCTCTCAGGATGGTCGGGGCATGGACTTGGCAGTACGTCGGCTGCACCTACCGGCCTAGCGCTGATTGCGCTGGGCAGCATCGTCACGTTGTTTCACATGGCTGCACTGCAGACGGTGTGCGTGATCGGACTGCTCTTCGTCGGCTACCTCGGGATCTGGCGATTGTCGTCGCTGTTCCCGACTGCGCGAGCGCGCGTGGCGGCGCTGGTCGTCTACGCGGCAGTGCCGTTGCCGAGTCAACTGCTGGCGACGGGTCGCTGGGGTGCGCTGGCGTGTTACGCCGCGACGCCATGGGCCGTGCATCTGCTGCGCCGGCTGGCGGGTGTCGAGTCGGCGAGCTCGATCAGCGCCACCACCGACTTGGCGGTCGAGCACTACTCGCAGCCAGCGACGAGCAAGTTGATCCGTTGGTTTGCGCAGCTATCGCTGGTCACCGCCGTCACTTTTGCGTTCGCCCCATCCTTCCTGGTCGTGCTGATCGGTGTCGGCATCGCGTTGGCAATTGCCACCGCGCTGGTCGGTGGCGACGGCGGACACATGCGAGCTGCCGCGACGATGGCAGTTGCGGCCGTCGCAGCCGCAGCCGTGGCAGTGATTGCAAACTTGCCGTGGGCTGCGTCGATCACCGGTAGCGATGGCTGGACGGCAGTGGTCGGCGTGCCTGGCGCGTCGGCGAGGACGCTCGGGATCGGGCGACTGGCGCGTTTCCTCGATGATGGCGGCGGACTCGGCGTGTTGTCGCTGTTTGCGTTCGTGCCCGTCGTTGCCGCTCCGCTGATCGCGCGTGCATGGCGCTTTGCGTGGGCGATGCGCGGTCTTGCACTCGTCGCTGGTTTCGGCATCCTGCTCGTGCTCGACGATCGCGACAAGCTGCCGTGGCGCATGCCAGAACCGGGCGTGCTGTTGGTGCCGGTCGCGGTCGGTGTGGCCATCGCGGCGGCGGTCACTGTTGGCGCGTTACGCGAGGACGTGTTGAGTGGCTCGTTCGGTTGGCGCCAACCGCTAGGTCTAATCACCTCGGTCGCGATCGTCATCGGCCTAGTGCCAGGCACGCTGTCGGTATTCAACGGTCGTTGGGAGATGCCCGAACGCACGCTTGTGTCGGTGCTCGGCCAGTTGCCCATCAATCCTGCCGAGGGCGACTATCGCGTCTTGTGGTTGGGCGATCCGCGTGCGATTCCGGTCGGTGCCTACACGTACACAACCGGGATTGGCTACGCGATCACCGACGACGACCTGCTGTCAATTGAGGACTATTGGGCGGGCACGCCAACCACGGTCGAGACTGATGTGGCCGACGCGCTCGGCGACATTGCCGACGGCCTGACGTTGCGCGGCGGTCGCTTGTTGGCGCCGTTTGGAATCCGCTTCGTGATCGTGCCGCTGGCCGACGGTGCCAATGGAACGATCGACTCGCCGTTGCTGGCACCCGATGGATTGATCGATGTGCTCGACGATCAACTCGACCTTGCCGCGCCGCTGACAAAGCCACCGAACTACATCGTGTACGAGAACACCGCTTACACGCCGACGCGTTCTGCGCTGTCGCCCACGGGTGCAGCGGCGAGCCAACAGGCTGGTGGCGAAGTTCTGGCGCAGGCCGACCTGCGTGGCTCGATTCCGTTCGCAGTCGGTGCGCCCGATGGTGGCGATGCTGTGGGCGACGTGACGGCGGGAACCTTGCACGTTGCGGTGCCGTACGACGCGCGCTGGCAGTTGACAGTCGATGGGCAGCGCGTGGTTGGTCGACGCGCGTTCGGTTCCACGTTGGCGTTCGACGTTCCGACTGCGGGACGAGCGACGCTGACCTACGAAGCGGATTCGCAACGGTCGCTGTGGTTGACCGGGCAGCTCGTCGTGTGGTTGGCGCTGGTGCTGGCTGCAAGCCGGTTCCGACCGTCGCGATTGCTGCGTCGGCGCTCGGCGCCGGCTGAAGCGCTCGATCGCACGCCGGTGGCCGACCTGACGGCCCCGATGCAGTTGTCGAGTAGCGACGAGGGCAACCTGTGAACTGGAGCGTGAGTCGTCGAGCCGTCTCGCTGGTGGTCTTGCTGGTGCTGCCCGTCGCGCTGCTGATCGGCGCGGCGTTCGTGTGGAAGGCACCGGCGCGTACGACTGCCAAGTTCGCTGCGCTAGGTCTGCCGACGATGCCGTTCGTACCCAGTCAGCAATTCATCACGGCGACTTGGTTCTGCCCGGGAGTTCCGAACGGCGCCAACAGCGGGGGATCAGTGTTCATCGCCAACCCAGCCGACGATCCGCTGATCGGTCGGCTGACGGTTTTCACCGATGCGGATGGCATTGGTCCAACCGAGTTCGATTTCGAAGTGACGGCGCGCGACACACTCGAGCTGAACCTCCTCGGCATTCAGAACCAGGGCACGTACTTGTCCGCCATGGTCGAGATCAACGGTGGCGGCGGATTCGTCGAGCAGCGCGCTACCACCGCCGATGGCAGTGCGGTCAGTCCGTGTTCCAACAGCACGTCGAGTGAGTGGCACTTCGCCGACAACTACACGCTGAACGACAGTCGCGAAGACCTCATCATCACGAATCCGTTCCCCGATGATGCGATCGTCAACTTCCAGTTCGTGAGTAGCGATGGCACTCGTGAGCCGGGTGTGTTGCAGGGCATACCCGTGCCTGGCAACTCGGTGTATGTCGTTGATCAGTCGCTCTTGTCGAAGGACGAGATCGTGTTTGCGGTTTCGATCGTTGCGTCTCGTGGGCGAGTCGTGGTTGGGCGTGCGCAGCACTACTTGGTCGAGCGGCAGGGCTTCACGCTCAGCCTCGGTGCACCGTCGCCGTCGACCGGCTGGTGGTTCGCTGATGGCGAGAATCCGGCCGAGACGTATTTCGAGCGTTTCAGCATCTACAACCCTTCGGATCGCGATGCTGTGGTGCAGCCTGACTTCTATGGACTGACCACGAACACGGTCGGTGTCATTGCCGAACTGACTGTGCCGGCGCATCGCGTCGTCTCGTTCAGCATTACCGATGTTCCTGGCTTGCCGACCGGTCGTCACGGGTCACAGTTCATCTCGATGAACGATGTGCCGATCGTCGTCGAGCGCGCGATTACCCGGCGCGCTGACGCGGGCTTCGCGACAACAGTTGTCCTTGGCGTTCCTGAGTACTTCATCGAGGTCGGCACGATGCGCTGGAGCATGGCGATCGGTAGCGATCAGGCGGTCGACGCTGCGCTCGTGGTGCTGAACCTTGGCGCGCAGGATGCAGCGGTTGCGGTGAAGGCGTTGGGTCCGGGCGGCGAGGTCGACGTCGCTGGCCTGGAGTCGGTGCTGGTGCCGGCGTTGAGCGTCGCCACGATTGCGCTACCGGATAGTGCGCTTGGGCAGCCGCTGATTGTCGTTGGTAACCAGCCGATCATTGTTGAACGCTTGCTGCCGCGCAGCGCGACGCTCAGCGGTCGGTCTGGGTCGATGGCGATGCCGGGCTAGTCGGGCCGCGTGCTGTTGTCGTGAGGTTGTCGTGCAGGTTGTCGTGCAGGTTGTAATCGCGATCGCAGTGGTGGTTGGCGCTGTCGGCCTGGGGCTCTTTCTGCGCAAGCGTCAGCAGGTGGCAGCCCCGACGCAGCCGTCGCGGGCGACACCCGCGCAACTTGATCGTGCTGACTTCGAGCCGAGTACACAGTGGCTGGTGGCGGTCTTCTCGTCAGCGACCTGCGACACCTGTGCCGATGTGGCGCGCAAGGCGGCGGTACTGCAGTCGCCTTCGGTTGGTGTCGTTGAAATTGAGTACGGGGCTCATCGTGCGTTGCACAAGAAGTACGACATTCAGGCCGTGCCCATCGTGGTGATCGCAGATAGCGAAGGCATCGTGCGTGCAGGCTTCGCTGGGCCAGTGACTGCCGAAGACCTATGGGGTGCGCTCGCGGACGTGCGCGACTAGCGACTGCTGCCGGTTGTTCTTCGGTTCCGGCGTCAGGCCGCCGCCGCCGTTCTTCGTGGTTGTTGTTGGGGTATTGGGCAGTGGATGGTGGTGCCGTTGGGGAGTTGTATTCGCAGGTTGTGGGTGTTGCCGAACACTTTTACGCCTGGTCGATGTTTTTCGTGGTGGTGGTGGCAGCACCAGAGGGCGGCGTTGTTGAGGTCGGTTGGTCCGCCTGCGGTGTCGGGTATGAGGTGGTCGATTTCGCACCAGGCGGCGGGGATGTGGCAGCTGGGCCAGCGGCAGCCGCCGTCGCGGGCGACGAGTGCTTTGTATTGGTCGTCGGTGAAGTAGCGCACGGCGCGTCCGAGGTTGAGGATGTGGGTGCCGGTGGTCATGATGCGTTGCAGGTTCGCGTTTTCGGCGATGCGACGCACGATGTGTGCGGGGATGCGGTCGCCGTTGGCGGTGGTGCCTGGTTCGTTGCTGTCGCCGGTGAAGCCGTTGACGGGGATGGTGATCAGAATCGTGGGGCGTTCGCGGCCGCCGGTCACGTGCCCTTTCGCGTAGGCGTCGCAGAGTTGGGTGACGCCGTCGGCGAGGCGTTGTTCGGTGGTGCGCAGGTCGCTGGAGTCGGGTGTGCCAGCGATGTGTGAGATGGCGTTGATGAACTGTCGCGATTGCAGCACCGGTAGCACGACGGTGGTGGTGACTAGTCCATCGACTGGTGCGCTGCTGCGCACGGAGCGCAGTTGGTAGCGGCGTTCTTCGCGTTATT